>Ga0247668_1000003_pt1 | contig 142794 bp, 203 predicted proteins | sample CNK09_metaG_FD_182737 | JGI IMG/M metagenome (GOLD analysis project Ga0247668, IMG submission 182737) | Soil microbial communities from Purdue University Martell Research Forest, Indiana, United States - CNK09 | ecosystem: Environmental > Terrestrial > Soil > Temperate forest > Bulk soil...
CGGATGGAGTGGGGGAAGCTGCACGGGGACGGGAAGCTGCTCGTTTACGCTGTCGAGCAACTCTGTGGTAACGGCAAATTTCTCTCTGAACACCTACACATTCGGAGTGTCCACTGCTGGTACTGGATCGGGAACGACATCGGGAACAAACTGCACAAACGGAACCAAAAGCTTCGGCACGGCAATTAGCTGCTCGGCGTCGGCGTCAACCGGCTCTACGTTCTCGGGATGGTCTGGCACTGGTAGCGCATCGTCATGCTCCGGCACTGGGGGTTGTGCGTTCACGCTCGCGGCCAACACAACAGCAACGGCAACGTTTGCAATTAACACGTTCGCTTTGACGCTCAATACGACCGGCGCTGGCAGCGGATCTATTTCGGGTACGAATTGCAGTGCTGGTTCAAAGAACTTTGGAACTGCTGTTAACTGCACAGCAAGTCCAAGTACAGGATCGGTATTCACTGGGTGGAGTGGAACTGGCAGCGCTTCAACATGCTCGGGTACAGGTGCATGTGCGTTTACGATGACATCGACCACATCAGTATCGGCAAATTTCATTACGGCCCATTCTCTGACGGCGGGTACCAGCGGAACAGGATCTGGATCGCTCTCTGGAACGAACTGCGTGACGGGGACTTATAACGATTCGACTACGATCTCTTGCACCGCGTCGCCTGCCGCAGGATCGGCGTTTACAGGATGGACTGGAACGGGAAGTGCCTCCACATGCACAGGAACGGGTTCTTGTACGTTCAGCCTCACGGCGGATAGCACAATCATAGCAGGATTTAATGCTGTGACCTTCACGTTCGCGGTAAGTACGACCGGTACGGGCACAGGTACGGTCTCGGGGAGCAATTGCTCAAATGGGACCTACGCAACAGGAACATCGATATCCTGCTCAGCAACACCGACTGGAGGATCGACGTTCTCTGGATGGACCGGAACCGGTAGCGCTTCTGGCTGCACAGGAGGTACGAGCAGTTGTCCGATAACGCTCGCCTCTAATTCAACATTGTCGGCGGCATTCATTATCCCCGCCGCAGCTCCAACGTACTCGCCCGTGGGAGGTCTCTATTCTTCAACCCAAACCATAACAATATCGACGACGACTGGCGGATCGACTATCTGCTACACCATCGATGGTTCCACTCCAACAGCAACGTCGGGAACGTGCACACATGGTACGACCTATTCAAGCGCGGTAACAGTAAGCACGACACAAACGATTAAGGCCATTGCATCCCAGAGTGGATACCTTAATTCCACGGTGTCCAGCGCGACGTACACAATAGTCGGGCCGAATCCGCCGAGCGAGTTGTTTGGCGATATCACTCTGGTAAATTTGTCCATTCAATAAGGAGAAAGATAGTGAAAAAGCTTATCGTTGCGTTGCTTGGAATTGTAGTCGCTGGTGTTGGATGTCACGGTCAGGTTCCACCAACAAATCACGTTGTGAATTTGTCATGGAAAGCCGCGCAGGCGTCGGGATCTTGGACAGGATGTGTGTCTAGCGCGCCGTGCTCTTATATCGTCAGCCGCGCTACGCTAGCTGTAGGCACCACGTTTTGCCCGACTCCAAGCGTGACGGCTCCGAACTATACGCCTCTCAATGACAAGACTCCCACCTCGGCGTTGACGTATTCTGATCCGTCAGTTTCTGGACTTACAGTGTGCTACGTAGTGCAGACCCAACAAGGCACCGCAATAAGCTCTCCGTCAGATCCAACGTCGGTTCTGGTCGTACCGCCCAATCCTCTTGCGCCTGTTATTCAGACTCCTCAGGTTGCTGAACATAAGACGGTCGGATTTCCTGCTCCGACACCACAGTTAGCAAGCGCATCACCAACCGGGCTCAATGCTCGTATCGGAACTAGGTAAGGCGCGCGTTTTGTACGAATCCGGTTCTCCCCAACCGGTAAAAATCCTGCTGAGGAGACGGCCTTAGATGACATCACAGAAGCGTATTGATGAAACGACAGTTAGGAGGTGGATCGTGGAAGAAGTCAGCAAGCAGCTAACTCCCACGAATAGACTGCTCGAATCCATCGATAAATGGAAACTATCCCTCTGGAGTAACGGATCTGGAGGTCCTCCGGGATATTTGGAAACCGCCCGGAAAGAGGATGACGAGCGGTATGCACGGCTCTTTAAAAACGTTGAGGAACTTGGAGGCCACAAAGAAAGCGTGAACGAATTTCTCACGATCTATAAAGAGCGTGAACTTCAAAAAGCCAACAACCAGAAGATGTTACTGAAGATTGGAGGCGTACTTGGTACCGCTCTGGTGAGTTTCGTGTTGTGGCTCGCCCACGTCTGCGCTCCAGCGGTCAAAATTCTTTGGGATGACTATGTGCACGCACATCCTTCAGTCGAGCAACAACTGCGTAAGCAATCATCCGAAGTAAACCGTCCGGCCTACGCCGGAGACACCGCGATCATTCCGAAAGTGAGGTAACAGTATGTCGGATACACCAGTTAATCCACCGACCCAACCTGATCCAAACAATCCGAGTCCGTTTAAGCCACCACCACCGCCAACTCCTGCGTTTCCCCAGCCCAAAGGAGACGATGGTCCGCTCCTTCCGTCAGTATTGGATGGGCTAAAGAGCTTCTGGCTGTCGGTGCGTGGGAACCCGTTCTTAGTGGCCTTCGAAGGCGGAGTTATCGGCGCTGCGTTCAATTTCATCGACGAGGCTATAAACTCCGGGGCCTTTGATTTGACGCGCCACGGATTTCATAAGCTACTGGTGGCCGCGTTAATCGGAGGATTCAGCGCAGTAAGGCTTCTGTATAGACCGGCACCGGGAACCAATCCGAAGCCGTAGGAGACGATTATGTCTGATGTTCTTCCTGTCAGTCCGGGCGGGCGTCGTTATGGACGCTTCCCGGACAACCCTTTTCATCCTGCGCGCAAGCTCCTCGCTATGCGCGTCTCGAAAGTCGAGCTGCCGCCGCGCGCCACAACGTCTCAGTGGATGGGTAGAATCCGCGATCAAGGCATGGAGGGTAGCTGCACTGGACAGATGGGAGCCGCGATTCGCGACCTCTTGTACCGTAAGCTTTTCGAATACGAGAAAGACAAGACAATCAGTCCGGAAGGCTTCGAGGCATCAGCCTCATTTGTCTACAAATGCAATCTGATTGCCGATGGAGATCTCGGTGAGGATGCCGGATCAAGCATTCATCAAACGATGATCACGCTCAACCAGAAAGGCGCGTGTATCGAAGGCGTCGAGCCGTATTCGGATCGTGATTTTAGCGTTTCTCCGAATCAAGGCCAGTACGACAACGGGTTGCTCTATAAAGCTGGGGCATACCACTACCTTCCCGACCTCCAGACCATGAAGCAGTGCATCGCTTCAGGGTACTCGTTTGGATTCGGGATTAGCGTTTACTCATCATTCGAAGGTGATTGGCATGGAACCGGATTTATGCCGATGCCACAAGCTAACGTTGAGCCGCTACTCGGTGGCCACGCGCAGCATGTGCTCGATTACGACGACACAATCCAGTTTCCGGACGGCAATGTTGGCGGTTTGTTTGTGCAAAATAGCTGGTCTGAAGAATGGGGAATCTCGGCTTCGGGAAGAAGCGACAGAGGCTGCTACTGGATGCCACAGGCTTTCGTAACGAAAGGCTACACGAGCGACGCGTGGATCATCCATCTCGGTAAGGCATGGGGATAAAATGAAAAAGCTAATCGCAGTTGCTGTGTTCTGTGCAGCGCAATTGGTAATAGCGCAGGGCAATCCTCCTCCATTCGGAGCCTATCTTTTTAGCGGCGGCGTTTGGTCTCCTGCTGCAACTACAGCTTCTGGAAGTCCAGCACCATCGCAACCGCCACCGGCTGCGCTGTACTGCTTTAATTCAGGAACCGGGCAATGGATTCCAGCAGATTCTCTCTGTTTTGGAGGCAGCAGCGGATCAGGTACAGTCAACCCTGGCACGACAGGACAAGTTGCCTACTATCCATCAAGTGGATCAGCAGTTAGTGGCAGCATCCCGACGATCGATGTGAGTGGAAATATGTCCACAAGCGGCGTCTTCCCCCAGCCATCCTATGGATCGATCAATTGTTGGGGAGACTCTCTGACTTCCGGCAATCAGGATGGCGGAGGAAATTACTGCTCTCAGCTTGGAGTACTTTCAGGACTGACGGTGGTGAATCAAGGTGTGAGCGGAAACACTAGCGCCCAGATTCTGGCCCGAATGCAGGCAGCTCCTCCAGCGGCGAACACTCTCAATGTGATCTGGGCCTGTACGAACGATTTCAACGCTGCTGGATGTCTAGCAAACATCGCTACGATGGTGGCTCTCGTTCAATCTCAAGGCGCGCAATACCTCATACTCTCTCCCCTAAATAATGACACCTCCGCGAATTGGCACGGTCCGTACGGAACTCTCTATCTAACGCAGTTCCCTAGTGTGGCTCAGAAGATGCAGGCGCTCTACCCCGGAAACTTCATCGATATCCACGAGATGCTCGTTAATCAGTGGGATAGTACCTATCCGGGCGATTTTGGTTCTTGGGGTTGGGATTTGGCCCCAGAGAGCTATCGAACACATTACGCCAACACTCTTTCTGCGGACATCACCACAACGTCCACGTGCTCAATTACATTCACCAGCAATATCCTCTCCGCTGGCCTGTCTTTTGTAGTCGATTCCGAAGTGATTCAGGCCACTACGATCAGCGGAAGCACTGTCCTGACCTGCATTCGCGGGTACATGGGAACGACTGCGGCTACACATACAGCCAAGGCTGTGACGTTTGTTGACCCGACTCATTTAAGCAGTTCCATTGGTTATCCCTTCGTCGCTAATCAGGCGTATGAGTGGATGTTGGCCAATCCCTCTAACTCGACTTCTGGGGTGCCAAATCTAACGCTTTTATCAAAGAGACTGAATGCTCTTGAAGCATCACTGGGTGGCTACGTTACTTCCGCTCCTACGAAATGCACAGGGGCTTATGGGGTAGGCGGAGTTTGTCAGCTTACAATTTTTCAGAACACCGGGACAACATCTCCCCTTGTCACCCTTCAAAACACCGACGCAACCAACCGTCTTACGACCATGCATTTCAAGAACGCCTCAAACGAGTGGGATTTAGGAGAGCAAGGCGCAAGTGCAGTCGCGTTCCAGTTAACGGATTTCTCAAATAGCGGGGCGGTTATCTGGTCAGTCGCTCGCACAACAGATGCGTTTAGTTTCCCTGCCGCCGCTGGAGTGACTATTACAGGTCCAGTAAGCTCCAAGACCTACAGCACAGCTACTAATTGCGCAAGTTCAGCCTCCCCTGCAGTGTGCGGAAGCGCCGCAGCCGGAGCCTTCGTGATCGCTGCGGGAGCGACGACGGTTACGGTCAACACCACCGCAGTGACCGCGAACAGCGAAATCCAAATAAACAACGATGCATCGTTGGGCACAAGATTATCTGTAACATGCAACACCACGCTTCTCACCGCCCCTTGGCAGGTCACTGCTCGCACGGCAGGGACTAGTTTTACGGTAGCCATCGCGGCAGGACCGATCACCAACCCGGAATGCTTCAGTTATTCGATTGTGAATTAGATGAAAATAGCCCTCATCGTTCTCGGAGTTCTCTGGCTTTTCCTCTCTGCGCTGGCTGGGATTTATGCGCCAGATGAAGATGTCTGAGAATTTGCTTCGCGTGCAGATTAAAAATCGTACAATTTCAAACCAGAGGAGAAAGACATGCAAAGACGGGAATTCTTAAGGAAGTCAGCGACGGTCGGCGCGGTCGTAGTGGTAGCGCCATCCGCCCTGATGCTGGAGGGGTGCAGTGTGAACGTCAAGGCCCTTCTGAACACAGTGCTGGATTCAGCAAATGCGATTATCAAGGTGGCAGCTCCAGATGCACCATGGCTCCAGTCGCTGGAAAATGCTGTGGCAGCGCTACAACAAGCCGAGCAACAGTGGTCGGCGGGCGGTGCAGTCCAGATCATCATCAGCGCGCTGAACACGGTGCAGGGAGTCCTATCTGTGATTCCAATTACGGCAGCGTACTCGCCGCTGATTGCCGTGCTGGTGGCTGGAATCGAGGCAGTGCTGGTGGCTCTGGTTCCGCAGCAAGCTCCAACCCCGGCGACCGTCAATGCAGCGCGCAATCCGTATTTAACAACACACCGCGTGCACCTGAAGAAGCCCCATATGCTCCAGACACACCAAGGCGCGTACCGGAGCCAATGGAATGCAACAGCATCAGAACTTGGCCTCGTAAAGGCGAAGATCTAAGCGGTAGGGCGGGTGGCAAATGGGTGTATGGAGCACGGCGTTCGAATGGATGATGGACAACGAGGACCCCAAGCGCAAGTACGCCACGAAGCCTGACCCGCCCGATCAATATGGGAAAGACGATCACGGTAACGTCATTCGCATAGGAGCATATGCGATCTCCGGTATCAATTCGGCTAATTTTCCAGCACAGTTCGAACGAATCAGTGATATCCCGCAGGCTCAACGGGCTCAGCCGGTCGAAGATTTTTATCACCTAATGTTCTGGAATAAATGGTACGCTCAGATCGTCTCTGATGAAGTCGCGAAACGAGCTTTTGATTGTGCAGTTTTGGATGGGCAGCGTACGGCAGTCTACATCCTGCAACGCGCAGTGAACGATCTCGGCGGAGTACAGCTTGACGACGACGGAGATTGGGGTCCGGTTACGGTTGAGGCTGTAAACAACCAAAACCCAGCCTCGTTGGTGAATTCGCTAAAGGCACAATGGCTTGAACACGCTAAAGCTGTTGTCATCAAAAACCCGGCTCGTGCCAAGTATCTCGGTACAGCCCAAAAACCCGGTCCATGGTGGACACGGATCATGAAGTAGGAGAAACCGAGATGGCAAAGAATTCAGCAAAGGCATTTATGACCAAGAACGCGCTGACGGTTAGCGCCAGCAAAGAAGCAAAGCCAGCGCGCCGCAAGAAGGCCGCAACCAGAAAGATGACGAACTCCTTCACCAAGGGCGCGGGCGGCAAGTAAAGGAGGACCATGAAAACAGCAACGCCGAAGAAGATCACCTCGGGAAAGATGGCAAAAATCACCAGTGTCCCGAAGAGCAAGGTGGCGAAGCTCACTTCCAGCAAGTGTATTCGCTAGAGGGGGTTTTTATGCCAACGGAGACGTTTCGAAGTCCTGAGGCGTATCGAAAATGGACGGCATATCGCCACATCCATGGCATCGCGGCTCCGGGCCTCAAAAAGGCGTGCATCAAGGGCCAAGGATGTCATACTGTAGTACACAGCAAATCGCGCGCTAGGAAGTCTTCCGGGAAAAAGACGGTCAGCAAATAGTCCAGATTTTGGATTGAGGCACCGCTCTTTAGATGACTCTGGTTCCACATCTCGACGGCAAGAAGTGGCATTCAAAGCCGCTGGTTTGCAGAATCGAAGGCTGCTCAAACCCTGCAAATACTGCGGGGGCCGCTCGCGGTCTTTGTCGCGCGCACTATCGGCGCTGGCAGAATCATGGATCGGAACTTGCCCCTGTCAAAAAAGCCTATTCATATAAAGGATTGTTGTGCGAGAAGGAAGGCTGCGAAAAGCCAGCGAGAACCCTAAAACTTTGCCATCGTCACTACGTGGAACTTCGTCGGAAAACAGATGATGGCAAGATCCAAGAGAAAGCTGAGAAGGCTAAACGGCGTGTTTCTCTCTGGAAGCAACACCAAAAAGAGTCCTTCGCGGGTCGCGTAATGCCTGAAAAATGCGAAGTATGTAAGGAGTCTTCTGAAAGCGGTCATCGGCTAAATTTTGACCATTGCCACTCTAGTCATCTTTTTCGTGGATGGATCTGCGGTAGATGTAATCGCGTTCTTGGCGTAGCAAAAGACAGCCCGCAGCTACTCAGAAAACTTGCTGATTATCTCGATGCTTTTGAGCTTAAGAGAAATGGAAAGATGGGAAATCGGGAAGAAATCTTAGCTCTTTTTGATGGTCGCGGAAAGAGCGGGTGGGAGAGAAAAAGTGGCAAAGCTTACAAGTAAAGAACGAAACAAGCTGCCCGCTAAAGATTTCGCTTTAGGCGGAAGACGCTACCCAATTGAGGACGAAAACCACGGCAGAGCTGCCCTTTCTCGTGTCGCGCAGCATGGCAGCGAGGCTGAAAAGAAGAAGGTCTCAGCCGCCGTCCATCGCAAGTACCCATCCATCGGACAAAAATCCAAAAAGAAGGCTCGCAGCAAGACTGTTGCGGGAAAGGCGTAGCCATGGCAGATCAGGACTCTCTAGGCGATCAGGTGAAACAGCAGATCAGTGACGGAATGAGGGATGGAATGACTTTTCCTAACCAGCGCAAGGCTGTCTCCGACTGGTGGAACGACAAAGTCGGTCAGGCGAAGGGTATGTGGGACAAGTACGCCGGTTCGAGCGACGTGAAGGCTTCAGAGTCGCCATCCTCGAAAGCTGGTGTCGTAGTCGGCGGAGCAGCCGCAGCCGCGATGCCAAAGACGGTGAGCGCGTCAACCACAACTCCCAGTATCAAGAGATCCGCTGCAAAGCGTAAAACTGCTGGCGGCGGAGGTATGGGCAAGACCTTCAGCGGAGGTAAATAGCCATGGCGTACGACGAAATCTCTGCCAGCGAACAAGAAGAAACTCCGAAGGATGAAGTCAAGGAACACTCGTCGAAGTTTCTCAAAAAGGCCGTTGAACTCAAGAAAAAAGGGAAAACTGCCAGCGCCAAAAAAGGCGTGAATCCATTCGCAAAAAAGGCAGAAAAGAAGTCCGGTAAGAAGTTCGCCGCGAAGAAGTAAAGGGTATGCATGGCAAGCTACGCGTGGCTCCAGTATGCTGCTGCACGTCAACAGTTGGCTGCGCGTTTAGCCGACCCCGGGAAAGTTTTTTGGTCTGATGCGGAACTCGGCATCTACATGTGCCAAGCATTGAGGATGTTCAACGCCCTCACCTTCACGTGGAAGACAGAGTACGTCTTCTTTTCGTCCAGTCTCTGGAATTCCTTCGCCACTCTTGCAGGATCGCCGCGTCTCCGCACATTGACGGATACATACGCCTATACCGAGCTTGAGTACATGTTGTTGGAGCCTCCGACCGGCAACACGTGGACGGGGACAAGTCAGTTTGGAATAGCAGATCTTTCCCAAGCGCTGCAACGGCGTCGCGACGAGATTTTGCAGGTTACGAACTGCAATCAGTCGCTGATGCCGAATATCCCCCTCACGCCCGGAACGCGACGTACGATCCTTCCAGACACCGTTATCGATGTGGCTCGCGTGCGGTACATTCCAACAGTAGCTCCTCCGGGAGTTGCGCCAGAACCGACGACTCTGAATCGCGATGATACTGTTGCTCAAGAGTTCTACGAACCGCCGCTCTGGCAGCTCCAGCAGGCGACGCCAAACACGTTCTCGATGACCTCTGAGCCGCCTTTGTCTTGGGATACAGACTATCCGCCAAATCTTCCGGGGACATTCGAGGCGGTTGTTTTGCAATCTGGCGCGCCGTTTGATCCGATCAGTGGATCTACCCTCGTCAACATTCCTGATGATTATCTCTGGGTTGCTGAGTGGGGCGCGCTGGCAGACCTTCTGGGCCGCGAGAGCGAGGCAACAGATATCGAGCGCGCTCAGTATGCTATGAGCCGCTACCAAGACGGCCTCAAGCTTCTTCTGAATTCTCCATGGATCATGCTGGGCAAGGTGAATGGTCAAGCCGTTTCAGTAGATTCCATCGAGGATACCGACAACTACATGCCGGGATGGGACACAACTCCATCCTCTTTCGGACCGTCACTCATTATTGGAGGTATAGACTTTTTCGCCGCGCCACTTGGTGCCGGTATTGGCGCAACTGTTCTTGGAAATGCTCCTATTCCAACAACCGACACGTCATTTGTTCAGGTATCGCGGAGCAATTGGGATACGGTTCTTGATCTCGCGCAGTCGCGTGCGATGTTCAAGCAGGGCGGCATGGAATTTCAACAGAGTCTTGAACTCGAAGCCCGAGCGATACATGCATGCGCAGCAGAAAACTCGCGGCTCATTAGTCTTGGAAGTTTCGCAGACATCCTTGTACAGAGAGGGCAGGCGCAGGACAGAAGTCAGGAACGGTACATGTCGAAACAGGAGTAGTAGCCATGGACTATGTGATCGTTGCGGAGTGCGCAAATGGCCACGAACAACAACTATTCGTGGATGGGATGTTGGGCAAAGACTGGGTAGAAGAGCAGGCTCATATTCTCGACGGAACGTCGTCGCTTTATCTGCAAAAACCTTCTGAAGATCCAGAAAGTGTTGTTGGGAAGTGTGGAGTTTGCAGAGCAAGTTTTTCTTGTAAGGTCACATCTTCACATCAAGGCCAACTCGACGTACAGCCAGACAAGACGGACTAGATAATGGCACAGGCTCAAAATTACGGTCGCGAAAATAACGGCCAGCGCTTTACTCCGGGCGGGATCGATACGGTGCATCCGTACGATGCGCTGCCTCCGGGAAAATATGCATACCTGCAAAATGTGCGCGCCTACAAGCAGGATCAGATCATTGGTCGCTCGACAGTAGGAGATCCTGTCATCTCGGGATTGCCGACCCCGATTCATTCGATGGCGATCATCAATGACTCAACACCAGTTGGACCGGTAGCAGGGTATGTGCGCGTCATCGGCGCTGCCGGGTCAATGTATGTGGACTCAACGCTGGTAGCTTCCGGGTATAGCACAAACCCCGTTTCTTTCTGCCCGTTTCGTCCTAATACATCAGTGCAACCGTGGATGTATATCGGCGACAGTTCAGAGGCCGTCATGCTGATCACGCAGTACCTGATCGACAACGTAAATGTTTTCTTCCCGTGCTTTGGAGCAACCAAGGTTCGCAGCGATGGTCTGATCTATAAGACTGGTATCAAGGAACCGCAAACAGCTCCGATCATCTCGACCGAGAACATCACCACGACGGGATCTGATCAGCTTAATGCGAACACGATACCGTGGACGAATGTTAGCGGGACCAATCCCTCCTACAACTACGGAATGGTGGACTCCCCGCCATCGATCACGAATCCCGTGATTATTGCTGGCGGAGGTCCTGAGCTTGTCCCGGGATCAACCATCGTTCTTACGGTTGCCAATACAGGAGGAGCAAGCGTAAACGGCGTTATCGGTGCTCCACCGACGCAATCAGGACCAACTTCGGCGAATTATCCGGGTAGCGCGTCTGGAATTTCTGGAACAGCAAACATTATCATCGGAGCGTTTACCGATGACTCTGGAAATGTGATCGAGCCGGGTGGATCTCTCCCGCTCGTGTTTTTTATAGGCGCTGGAATCACCGTCACTGTTCCTGCTACGGCAAAACAACTTCAGATCGGCATCGATTCATCGTCGAATCATGTCGACGCAAACTGGTTTGGAAACAACACCGGGTTCTTTACTGTCACGTGGACCGTGACAACCAACGCCGTCTCGTCAAACATGTCCATCCTGAGCGATCTCACCGCCTTCTATTGGGGAGATTCTCCGACTTCGGGACCGGTATCGGCTTATATTTGGAAAAATCCTAGCGATCCCGGTGGCAGTGGTCCGGCGCGCACAGTAGACAGCGCGGTCGGCAGTACAGCAAATAATTCATTCATCTTCGACGCAACCATCATTGCGGGAGTTCCGCAGCTCCCGGGCACAGGCATCCCAGCGAATCCGATGGAATGGTCAGTTCTTAATACGGATAGCACGATTGCAGGGACGATCCCCGTGTTCACTCCGGCGATCAAAGGTGTCGATGGAAACACCGCGTACCAAAATTTTAATTTCTGCCTGACAGGTCAGCTTTGGATTCCAGAAGCTGGAGACTATACCTTCGTAATTACAAACCACGATGACATGATCTGGGGAATCGGCGGCGAAGGCGTTAGCGTAGTCAGCGCAAGTGCCACGCATAACGGCGGTGGCATCAGTACAGCAAAATCGACTCTCGGCCAGACAATCTCGGTAGCTGAAGGTTACCCGCTTCTGCCGCGAGGCAATTATCCGAGTGGCTCTGGCGGCGACGTCACGGTCTCAACTGTTGTGGTGCGCTTTGCTAATTCTGGCGTCTATCCAATTGAAGTGGACTACGACTACTGGTACCACAGCGGGCGTATTCTTTTGATTCAGGCGTCTCCGCAGCCGGGACAGCCGGTGGCAATCATTCCGCCTCTGCCTGCTGACGTACGCAGCAACGTATCGTACCGCTATGTGTTTCGCAGCTCGGCAACCGGTGCCGTATCGAATCCTTCTCCTGCGTCAACACCGCAAACAACGCCAGTTCTCGCCGATACTGTAACACCTGAATATTCACCAGATCCTCAAGTTGATAAGGTGGACTACTTCCGGATCGACGCAGAGTCTGAGAACTATATTTACGTTGCGACAGGACCGAACACAAATCCGCCAACGCCGATCACAGATGAGTTGACCGATCTCGAAGTGTCGAATAATCCGCTTCTTGAATTCGACAACTACGAGCCGTTTCCGGTCACAGACCTTCCGCATAAGGGAGTCGTCGATGTGACTGGCGGTGTGATCACGTGGGTGTCTGGAGATCAGTTCAATACACGTTGGCTTCCGGGAACCGAGATCTTGATTGGATACCCAACCGCTCTTGCGTACACGTTCATTGCGCGGCCAACATCGTCAACGACAGTGACGATCCCGGGCGTACCTGACGGAACAAATCTTGAGTACGAAATCCCGGAGCCGATCCTCGCCGCTCAGCCTCTTCCTTATCTTTGGGGACCAACCGATAACGCCGCCTACATGTTCGCGTGCGGCGACACGATGAATCCCGGAACGCTCTACTTTACAAAAGGCAACAATCCGGACTCAGCTCCAGAGACAAACCAGATCCCTGTAACGAGTCCGTCAGAGCCTCTGCAAAATGGAGTGATCACTGCCGGTGTCGGTATGGTATTTTCAACGGAAAGACGCTGGCTCATCTATCCGACATTTACGACTGCACTTGCTGACGTGGAAGGCGTCAGCGGCACGCCGTTCAATCTTGTTCTCGCGTCATCTGAACGCGGTTTGTATATTCCAACCTGTGTGTGCACCGATGGCGGTAATACCACTTTCTTTCGTGCCAAGGATGGAATTTATGCATGCGAATTTGGCGGTCCAGATCAATATATCTGCAATGACATCTTCAACCTCTTTCCTCGTGAAGGATTCTTTCCGCAGCCGGTTACTGTTGCCGGAAATACAATCCATCCTCCCGACGATACGCGCTGGTTCTTCCAAAAACTTCGCTGGGGCCAGACTGTTCTGTACTACGATTATCAGGATGTTACCGGAAACTGGAGAACACTCGTCTACGACATCCTCGCTAAAGGCTGGGGAGTTGATGTGGGACAGCCTAATTTCAGCGCGCACACGTGGGAGACAGGTCCGAACACGGACACTGTTATGGTTGGGTGCGTTGATGGCACTGTGCGTCTCCTCGGCAACGGTAATCCTGAAGCGGTAGAATCCATCGTTATTCCTGTTTCCGTCAATGCTGGCGAAGCGCGAGCTTTTAAACAGCTCGGCGATATTTTCATCAAAGCTATCGCTGTAGCCTCGAATCCGATCTTGGTTTCGGTTTATCAAAATCGCTACGCGACTCCAGTACCGAACATTTCACCAGCTTCTCTAACGGGTACCGGCGATCTAGAGCCTTACATCCTCAATCCAAATGATGGCGAAGTTCGTGAGTTGATCGACGTCGGAGTTTCGCTGACGTGGCCGACTCCCTCGCTAGATCTTATCGATCTATGGCAACCGTCCTTCCTGCCTCTGCCGGAGGATACGGAAGACAGGCCAACCGACTGGGATAATGCCGGGATACAAGGAAACAAATTCATCCAAGGCATGCTGATCGAGGCCAACACATTTGGCCAGCCGAAGGCGATCACTGTCCAGAGATCGGACGACGGCGCGATCTTCACACCAAACGAATCTCCGATCACCTTGAATCGCCAGCAGATTATTCCGCTGACCTTCACGCCGCCGTTCCTTGCTCACTCAGTGAAGTTGATCACGACCGATGGCGTGCCGTGGCGCTTGTGGGGTAATCCGCAGTGGGTCGCGAAGCCTTTCCCAGAAGGAACTGTGGAGTGGCAGACAGAGTTAAATTCTCTTGGTCAAAAAGGCTGGTTCCATATCCGGGAGATGAACATTCCACTACTCTCAAATAGCGACGTCACCTTGACGCTCGTGTTCGATCAATGGCCAGTCATCACGGTCACTATCCCGTCAACCGGAGGGTTGCAGATCAAGAATAAGTACACGATGCCACCAAACAAAACAAAGCTCGTGAGCTTCCGGCTGTCCTCGACGGTCCCCTTCTACGTATTTCAGGATGACGTAGAAGTGAAAATAAAATGGTGGGGAAGTACCGGTCCATACGAGATCATCAAGCCGTATGGTGGCCCATCGCAGACAGGAGCTGAGCTGTGACAGATAAAATCCGTGTCACAATTCATGAACGCAGATGCATTCGCTGTGGTGAAGTGCAGCACGTTGTGCCGCCAGACGGGTTATGTCCGGCGTGCACGAAACGAAAGATCAAATTGGATAAATGACTACTCCGCAAAATCCGTATTTTCCACAGATTGACCATAGCGTTGACCCAAAAATCACCGTTCATTTGCAGCGTATGTATCCTGCGCTCAATGATCATGACAGGGCAATACGGACGCTAAACAGTAAAGTCAAGGCGATCCAAAGTACCGTCACAACTGTCACGAAAACAGTGAACTCGACGTCCAGTTCCAGCTCGTCTGGTGGTGGAACAAGCACGACGAACTTCCCGGGGCTCGGATACGTCAACCCGCAGCTCGGTCTTACGACATACCTGCTCGTCCAAAGTGACAGCGGGATCATGCTTCAGATAGGAGACGCAGCACCGGTCGCTGTCTCGCTCGACACGAACCTAAATTCCCCGTTTATTTGCTTCATCACGAATCTCGGGCCGAGTCTGGCGACATTGACGCCAACTGCTGGGGCCACGATCAATGGCGCGGCCTCTTTCGATGTGCCTAAAAACAGCATGGCCGTGATTGTTCTCGCAAATTTGCTGTGGTATGCAAGCGCGATCCAGATTGTGCCGCAAAACACGCCTGCCGTTTTGCACGAATGGCTCGACAGTTACGACGATACGACCGGGCTGTTCACTTCTAGCCAGCCAGATTTCGCTGATATTTCTGGAGAATTGCAGAACGGCCAGCTTTTAGAAGGCACGTCAGCGAGCCTTGGCGGCAGCGCCATGACGGCGGGCCAGACGATCACTGTGGCAGTCACGGTAACCGGCGCGGCGACCGGGATGGTGGCCTGTTGCAGCCCAGAGACGTATCCGGGCGATAGTTTCGTCTGGGATTGTTACGTAAGCGCCGCAAATACCGTCACGGTCCGACTGACGGCAGTCCTCGCGGGAACCCCAGTTGCGAGTCTTTATGATGTGCGGTTGCTGCCATAGAGGAGGAGATACGCTTGAGCTTTTGCGGTCCAGACCTTGTTTTCAAGAATTCCGAGTCGCGTGTTACAGACTGAACATAGCAGCCCTCGTCGGCATTTATCGCATGCCGTGCAAGACTTAGAGCAGCAAGAATGATCATGATCTATATGAAAAGTATTTCCATTGCTTTTCGGGTCTGTCGAACTACAAATAGCGCAAGCAAAATTTTGAGTTTTTAGTTTTTGGTCGTACCAATCCTGCGTTGCGCCGTAGTTCCTAAAACGTTTTTCAATTGTCTTTTGGCGCTCGTATCCGGGATTGTTTGCTTTCCATGTCTTCATATATCCCCTCAGATACTCTTTATTTTGTTGCTGCCATTTCTGAATGTGAATTTTGCGGTTCGGATTTCGTCTCTTCGTCTCTCTTTCCTGATCCCGATTATTCTCAGACCATTTATGTCGTTGTTTTTTACGACATACCTTGCATGTCGTGTGACGGCCATCCTTACAGTAAGAGTTAGGCTCAAAAAGAGTGACATTCTTCGTGTCGCCGCAAACGCGGCACGTTTTGGTTCCTATTTGGCTGGAAACTCGTCCGCTATTATGAGTTTTCCATCGTCGAGTTGTGAGATTTTTGCAGCTTTTACAATGAGACGAACGCCCGCCGTCCATCTCTAGACGTACGTCGAACTCGGCAACAGGCTTGGGCACGCCGCATCGAGTACAGTATTTTTCTTTGCCGCCTTCAATTTTTGGATACAATGGCGCAGGTGGGGCCATCAGAACCGCTCCTTTTTAGCGGGTAGGCTTTGGCCGGGTGTTTACAGCACCCGATGGCCTCATTATACCTGTGACATCTTAAAGAAATGACAGTATTATTGATGCGACGGGCGTCCGGGAGCGCACTGATGATGAGGTGTGCTTATGAGCGGCTTTTGGTCTTCGCTCTTCGGCGGCTCAAACGACTCGCTAAATAAAGATCTCAGCAGTACCGGACAAACCGGCGACTTCGCGTCTGGACTTGGCCAGTCGAGTACCGGAAAAGGGCTGAAGTGGTTTTCCGATATCATGTCTGGCGATCAGTCAAAGATCACTAAAGCCCTCGCGCCCGAATTTGCAGCCATTCAAGGTCAGACTCAGCAGCAGAAAAACACCACAGCTCAATTCGGAAATCGTAGCGGTGGCAACAACGCGGCGATGCAGCGACTTGGCGATAGGGCAAGAGCAGCCCAGACTGATCTAGTTGGCAAGCTTCAGAGCGGTGCAGCGAACACGCTTACGAGCGCGGGTATGGGACTTATCAACACCGGCCTCAATGCAAACATGGAAAACGCCGAGCTGTCACAGCAGCAGATGTCGAACTGGCAGAATTCTTTATTTGGCGGCGCGCTCAGAGGTGGTATGCAGATTGGGCTTGGATTCCTTGGCAAAAGGCTCGGCCTTCCGAGTAATACCACTGGTCCGAGCGGCCCGGGTAACGGATAAGCGGGAGGAATTTTATGGGATCGTATGGCGGCGCAGTTGGCGACGCGTTTTATGGCGGTTTCCTGCATGGCCAACAGCTTGGCGAGCAGCGCAATCAGCAGCAATTTCTCTCGACTGCCGATCAGCTCTTTAAAAATCGTGATGCACTCCAAGGCAAACTGTCCACACTGAAGGATGCGGACGGGAATCCTCTGCCCGGATACGACGACACGATGAAGGCGTTGACGGATAACGAGACAGCGATCCGCCAGCACTGGCACCCTGATAAGAACCCCGGCATGCTTCAGAAGTTCGGTCACATGATCACCGACCGCATGGGGATCACTGATCCGAACATGCGTACGATACAGGCCGACAATAAAGCTGTCACTCAAATGCAGGGAGATAAAAACAGCGCGCAGGCGCTCGCCAACGCTGCTCCATTATCGCCCGCGCAAGTCGCGATGCAGAATGTGGCTACGCAAGGGAAGGTACAGGCTGCGCAGATGCAGCAGGTGATGACCAACTTCGATCAAATGAATCCTGACGCGACGCCATCTCAACGAGCCCAGTTCAAAAAAGAGTACATGGAGTCCGCGTTCCTCGGTCGTCGCTGGAGCCCGTTGATGGATCGCGGCAAGACGCAGCTTATGGTTGGAGAGGATGCAAAAGGTAATCCAGTGCAGTTCATGCACGATATCTATTGGAACCGAAACACGGACGTTGCTGGCAACGACATTGATGAGGATGTCATTACCGGCCTGAAAAACGTGCGGCCAGTTCCAACTACTTCATCTAAACAGCCAAGTCTCGGCTCTGCATTTCAGATTGCATTGCGCGCATACGCGAAATCGCATGGTGTTGCTGACGTTAGCGAACTTCCGTTTTCGGCTGTCCAGTACGTGAATGGTGTGATGGCACAGTCGCGTTTGTATCCAACTTCCACAACGTCGCACACGATGAAGCTTGGACCAGATAACCTCTGGTATCCAGTCCAAGAAACAAACGTCAAGACTCCCGGTGGAAAACTTAAAGATCCTCTAGGCGGGGCGTCCAGTAACTGGATGAACGAAGCATCCACTGCTGCTCCTACGCCACCACAAGATGGGTCTACAGCATCGCCAACTGTTCCAGCATCAGGTGCTTCGCCAACTTCAAACCCGCAGGATCTTCGCAGGGAAGCCGAAAAGCGTAAACCAATAGCGCCCACTTCTTATTCCGCGCCCGCAGCGACGGGTAATCTTGGGGTCGTAGTTGGGCAACCTCTTCTGCAAGGCAAAAGCCCCGCATCTGATGCCGCGAATAAGAAACTCAATGAAGCGCAAGCGGCGTACGAAGAAGTAGTGCGGGCCGCGCATAATACCAATCCCGTCGATAGCCAAGGCATTATTTTGTCGTGGCTGCGCGGCAAGGTTAATCGCGTGACGGCGACAGAGATTGCGGCAGTGAGGAATCTTGGTGGAGTGTTCGATAAATTTGACGGCTCATTAAGCTCTATCGAGCATGGAACCATGACTCCGAAACAGATATCGTGGTTCGTGAAAAACGCCAAAGATAATCTCGATATTGCGCGTCATGTCGTTTCTCAATATCGCAACCCGGTTCAGGGAGCGCAGGGCGCGCCCGCGCCGGGAGCATCTGACAGCGGCGGCGGCGACTGGAGAAGCAGGGCGATCCCGCACTAAGGACATCCGATGCCTACACCAAAAAGAGCCACCGTCTTCGACACCAACGGCAAGCTTCTCGACGTAGATCCGAATGATCTTGAGAGCGTGCTTAACGACGGTGCCGAGCGCGCGGTTGACATGTACGATCCTACGCATCCGACCACGAAGCATTGGACGGTTCGGCAGAGCGATGTTCCGGATGCGCTTAAAGATGGCGCGTACATCCTGAACCCAGAAGATTTTACGCGTAACGACCTGATGCCGACGCCTCAAGGCACGTACAAGATGCTCGGCCCGGGCGGCAAGAATCCTGTACCAGTTCCTTACAGCATGATTGGCAGCGCGGCCAAAAATGGCTACGTCATGGACGCAGTTGATCGCGAGCGTTATTTGAGAGATGCCGCCGCTGATCCTGCACTGAAAGATATAAAGCTGCGCCCGGGTGTTAAGGCCGCAGGCCGCAATACGGCTGGGCAAGTCATGGTTGCTCCAGATATGCCGGAGAAGCCCGGAGCTTGGGCAAGTCTCGGTAATACGCTCGCACAAGGTGCGATGGGAGTCGCTCACCTTATTGATCCAGCTCCAAATCAGGAAGAGCTACAACAAGCGGAGAAGTCTGGACCTATCGGAAAGTTATACGATGCTGCAACATGGCTTCCTCAGCGTTTAGTCCGACCGAATTTCACCGAATCTCAGCGTGCAGACGAAGAGAAGCAGGCGGGCAATAACTACGAAGCCACGATGCATGCAGCCGCATCCGGAGTTCCTTTCCTTGGGCCGATGGCTGAAGGCATGCGCGAGGGGTTTGCGCAGGATGAATCAACCGGTACCCCTTGGGAAGTAACGAAATCTCTTGCAGGATCAGGCGTCGGCAATGCTCTCCTTATCGAGGCACCGCACCTCGCAGCACCTCTCGGAGATGTCCTAACAAGCGCCGCCAAGTCGGCAGGCTTCCGTGACGCCGTACATAATCTTCCCGGTATTGATCTTGCAAAGAAAACGCAGGGCTATATTGAGAATTTCGGCAAAGAGTCGGAGGATGTCAGAAAAAACAATCAAGCCGCAGAAGAGCAGACCTTGAATGCGCGTGGAGAGGTAGAGGACGCAAACCAAAAAGCGCAGCAACAATACAGCGACGACCTGAATGCACACAACCAAAAGGTCGCAAACCTCAAAAAGAAGCACGAAAACACCATCGCGCAAAATCAGCAGAAGCACGCTGATGCACTTCAGGCTCATCAAGACCTGACTAAACAGACGCAGGCTGAAAATATCAAAGCTCAACAGAATCACATCTCTACTGTTGAGCAGATTGCGCGCGATAAAGAAGCGGCGCAAGGCATCGATAGTCAGCGTCAGATGCTGCAAAATCGAGCCGCGATCAATGCTAATGAGCTTCAAAAGAGAATCGACACGGCGGAGAGTGATGCGAAGACTGCTAACGATCAGGCGTGGAACGCGTGGCGTGACAAGCTAAATAAGAGTGCCGCTGAATCCGGCCAACAACAGGCCGTCGCAGACATGTCTCCAGTAGTAAAGGAGATTAACGATCAATCAGTAAACATGACTCCGTCGCAGGTAACACAGTTCCGCGACATTTTAAAACAAGCTGCTCCAGAAGCTGGAGGAGTCACTGAGCTTCAGAAGCTCCGGAATGACATTGCCAAAAACAATTTTGGCGGGACAAGCTACGACGAACTCAGTCCTAAGAAAAAAGAAGCGGCAGACAAGATGGTTGAGCAAGTCAACCTAGACCTTGCTGCGCAGGCTAAACAAGGTGGAGGCGGACAGGTAGCGGGATTAGAGGTTCCGGCGAGCCGCCTGCATGGATGGAAGTCAGAGCTTGAGCGTGCAGTACGGAATACGGAAGGCAACGTTCAGCACGCCGTTGGTCAGGTGCTCGACAGGGTTCGTGAACTCGAAGTAGACGTTTCGAAGAAATACGGTGCCGATGCAGAACTTGCGGCAGCGCGTAAGCTTCATGGACCGTACGTGGAGAACTTCGTTAATTCTCCTAATCAGCCGTCAACGAACGCCAACACCCTTGTTAAAGATGTGCATCCGGACTATGCAAGCACAAACAAACTCCTAGAAAAAGGAAAGAACCTTGGCGGATACGATCCAAAAATTCCGGAGCTTGTTCAGTCAATCCAGAACGACCTAAGTACCATAAAGCAACTTCCGAGCGAGAGTAAAGTTCGCGAAATGATGTCGCAACAACCTCCGGAGCCGCCGAAGCCGAAATCTCTGCCGAAGCCTCCTATGCCGCCGTTGCCGCCGAACGAGCCGGTATATCCGCAACCTCCTAAGCCTCCTGATCTAAAAGAGTACAAGCAGCCGAAACCGACAGAGCCACTTCCAGACGCTGCTGATATCGGCAAGAAGATGTACAACGAGATCCACTGGGGTCTCCGTAAATACGGCGGAATCGGTCCGTGGGTACTTCGCAGCATCATTGGCGGCGAAGCAATCAACATGCTGTTCCATGGGCACTTGAGCACGTTCGGAACAACGATGCTCATTGGCCAGACGGCAGTATCCCTCATTACTCACGCTCTTCGCAGAGAGAGCGTTTTGAAGTTCTTGGCGCAGCCAACCGCCGAAGAACTCAAGATGCTTGATTCTCTGTCTGGGCCAGATCAGGCACGCGTTCGCCAAGTGTTCGGCGCGCTCGCAGCAAAGGATGCGGAGCGGCTGGGCGGCAAGCCTATGCCCTCATTTAATCCGCGTATGGCGCAATTCTTGCTGGGCTCTGCGGTCGGACAGAAGCAGCCGACACTTGCAGATCTCAAGAAAGAGGCAGAGGAACGCAAGCCAGATCTTCCGGAGCCAGAACAGCAAGCTGCACCGAACGAACCGGAACCAGAAGAAGAGCCCGGACCCCAAAGTAACGGTGCCAAGCCAGTTTGGACGCATGTTTTTGATGAAAACACAGGTAGAATCGTTCCCGTATAGGTGAGGATCAATGGCAGCAGACGACCAGAAGGGTTGGCAGTGGCAGTACGCCAAGCCGGGTCCGTACGCGACATCCCTAAATCCTCAAGATGAGCAGGGATTCCAGCAGTGGGTGTCGCAGAATAAGATACCGTGGCAAGATTCACCGAGCGCCGACTACGATATGCGTGGCTACTACAAAGCCATGAAGTCAGGCGATCCGCTTGCTGCGCGCGCCGCTTCTAATCAGCATTTTCCGGACAAATGGAAGACTCCATATCACCAGTCATTCTCCAATGAATCGATGTACTCGCAACCGGGAGCACCGGCATGGAAAGAGAATCAGCTCATCGATCCTTCCGGCAAGGTTCTATTCGACGAAAATGCGCCGCAGCCGCAGAAAAAAGTAGTCAAGGTCGGCGATCATGTGGTCGCTTTCCCGGGACACTTTGACGATTCGCGAATCAACAATGCGATCAAGGCATTTCGAGCCCAACAGCAACCCATTCAACCGACCGCAGCTCAAATTCACACGCGCGATACTAATCCGCACTTCGCGCCGATGCAAACTGATTCTAGCGAGGCTGTAAGGCAGAGCGGCGGCGCGACACCGCAACTACCACCACCATCGCGGGACAACTTGCGGCAGTATGTTCAGGAGAAGACAGAGCCTGTCGATACCACAAAAGTTTCGCGTGGCGCTCTGGGTATTGGCCTTACTAACGATTACGCGCTAAACACGATCAAGCGTGCAGGCCGCATGCTATTCGGAATGGCAGATTTCCCTGTGCAAATGGCACAGACAATTCCGAACCTATTCTCAGATGACCCAAATGTATCCTCGGAAGCTGAAGGTCAGTTGCTCTCTGCTCACCCGGGAGCGATGGTATCGGATCGCATTAAGGAACTACAGTCAGACTGGCAAAAATCGAAAGCTCTCGCTGGAACCAACCTCGCCGGTGACGCGCTAGGCTTTTATCTTGGCGGAAAAATAAATCACGGCATTGAGTCGGTGCCTTTTGAGGAAACTCCGCCGCGCGCCAACACACGACCGGTCATCTCCAACTCAATTGGCGATCTTCGCATCGGTACAGATGGCGTACCGACTGTGTGGCTTAGCCCTAAGGGATGGGATGCATGGATGAAAGTTTCCCATCCTGAAGAGAATCCTGCTCAAATCCACGGCATGAGCGTGAGAGCGGATGACGCTCTTCGCAATATGTTTTCCTCGCAAGCAAATCCCACACCAGAATGGCTTCAGGTTCAACATCTGGTGAATACTGCGCACGACATGGCGCAGAATTCGAATGCTTATGCGTTCTTAAAGAGAACGCCAGATGCTCACGTAAACGTATTGCCAGAAGAAAAATACCATACATACCAGCGCAATCTGGCAACCAACGGTCTTATTCGGACACATCTTCCAGAGCAGTCTTTCAATACAGTCGCCGCCGCGATACCGGAGCCTACGCGCGTAGCTTTGGCTCAGCAGGGATACAACGTCAACGACCCGGCGTCGATGGTAGTGGAGACGGCAGCAAAATATCTCTCCAATGATCTAAACGGAGCTACGCCGGAGCAGGCAAATCAATTTCTGAGCACATATTTCGATGAAGTCAAGAAGGCTCACGGGCCGAACGCTCTCGATAGGCTCGAAAAGACACGCGTGGCACTCGCGCAGATGCAGGAGCAAATCAATGGCGAACACAAGCTTTGGAGTCAGCGTGCCAACAGCCCCAATGCTCAGCCAAGCGTACCAAGCGTGGGAGCAGGGCCGACTCCTCAAGTATCTCCAGCAACAGCAACAACAGCAAACCCAATCCCCGAGCCAGTCTTTCAACGCTCAGCAGGCGTAGAGACGCCAACCGCCACGCCAACGCCTGAGAGCGTTCAGCGTGAGGCCAACTTCCGCGATCCGAACAACTGGATTGCTGCCGGTGCGCGTGAGTTCCTTGCACGTGAAGGCCGCACAATGAGCCCACACACGTACTCGCCTCTCGATTTCCGGAGCAAGGAGATTGCAGACGCGTACAACAACATGCAGCACAATCCCAACGATCCGAAGGTTAAGGCCGCGTACGATTCAATGAAGGCGGATATCGACAAGCAGTGGGATTATGCAACCCAGAACATGGGAATTAAGTTTGATCCATCGAAGGAGAATCCATACGCGAACTCACAGGAGATGGTGAACGACGTCAAAAACAACCATCACCTTTCGTTCTACCAAGGCGGCGACATGCCATCCGATCACCCGCTCGCTCAGGTCGATCCTAAAACTGGACTCACATACAACGACAAGCTACGCGCAATTCACGATCTCTTTGGGCACGCAATGGAGGGTTATCAGTTTGGACCTCGCGGTGAAGAGAATGCATGGATCTCGCACGCGCAGATGTTCTCTCCTGAATCATTGCCTGCGGTCACAACCGAGACGAAAGGGCAGAACTCGTGGGTTAATGCTGGACCGCATCTTCGCGACGCGAACGGCAACATTATCCAGCCCGGACAGCCCGGATACATTCCCCCACCGCAGCGCCCGTTCGCCGAACAGAAAGCCGGTCTCCTGCCAGATCGTTTCCACTACAGAAACGACGCGCCGGTCTCGTTTATCAGCCCTAATACGATGGATCTGTCGCTTCCTGAGGCACAGCAGAGGATGAATTCAGTCATCCAGAAACGCTTTGCCGGAGCATCCCGCGATCTCGCAAACCAGCTTGGTCTGCAACCATCTGTTCGTCCAGCTTTGGGATCTTGGGAAGGTGGCGCTGAGAACTCCGTAATTCACCAATTCCCGGTCGGAACCGATCCGGATATGGTTCGTTACTATAATTCAATTCTCGGCAAACTTGGTTACCAATACTCAACAGGATCGTTCTTCCCGGGTGAAGGAGCTGACCATGTCTATCTATTCTGGACAGATAAAGGCGACACTGCCGGAGTAGCTAAGACGTTACTTGATCATGGCATCCAAAATAGTACAATAGAGCCAGCCGATGGTGGTCATGTTATCTACCTCGTCGGCAGTGGTGATGACTTCCGTGGCAACGTGGATCAAGCAGCCAAAGTGCTTGGACACACAGGAGAGATCGAAGACCATGCCGGAACCGCAGAATTCCCCGGGAACTCAAGCAGCCGGGACGCAGCAGCAAGAGACTTTAGTGCAGCGGCTGAAGCGCTTGAGTCAAAACACCCAGAGTGGAAACAGATTCGTGAAGGGTTCGAGTCTCGGCCCGATATCAATTCACTCCGCCAGCTCATCCAATCCACCCACGAAGTAACCGATCCAACGACCGGTGTTGTCCACTACTCGAACACGCCGGGGATCGACCAACTCGATCCGTCCTACTACGGCCAGAATAAGACGCACGACGTCAGCGGCTCGGTAATTGATCGTCCAGATCTAAGACGGAAACAGAGTTTCCCGACCTACTGGAACCCAGAGACCTACGTCGGCGAAGAAGCAAGCCCTGCATTCCACGACAAAGCGAACGAGCGCTTCAGTGCTCGGAACTACACCTACAAGGGCAAGGTCCCGACACAGGGGATCTACGATCTCGCTTCCGATCCGGACGGTATTCTCGATCTCTCGCGTAAAGAGTTAGAGAACAAGAACATTCGGAAGCTCGGTGTACGCCTCCAACCTAGTGACAATGAAGTCAAAGCGTATGCGATCAAGAAACTGAAGGATCTCGGCTATTCTGGCCGTCGCGACGTAAATGGGCTCATTGCGTCTTGGGACAAGATACCGGTACAAGATGCAAACGTGCCGCCAGCGGCGGACATCAGTCAGCATCTTGCAAACCTTCGCGAGCAGGCAGAGCAGCGCGATCCAGACACCTTCAAGCGCACGTGGAAGCAGATCTCGAATTACCTCACTGACGATGAGCTTGGCCGATACGACACAAACGAGAAGCAGAAGAAAATCGTCGATGCAGTGAACGCCATGCCATCGCCTGAGGAGTGGGACGCGGCAGTCAAGGCTGGAATCTCCGGCAAGCTCTGGTACGAGCGCTCGTCACGTGCTTTCGATGCGTTGGTTGAGTCGCAGCCGGACATGTTCCGCAAAACCGACAAGGAGAAGTTCCTGAACTTCGTTGCTGCGCTCTCGCCGGTACAGCCGGTGCGCGCGAATCTTCTCATGGCAGTAAATCTGTGGGATAAGTGGAACAAGGCCGGTCGTCCGGTGGATGTTGTCTGGAAAGATCCGAAGAACTTCAGCGGCATTGCCAGCAAGAACTCATCGCTCTATCGCATTCTGAAGGGCGGACGCAACACCTACGGCGTCGATTTGCCTGCGCGCATGAGCAACGGTATCCGCGCGCTACAGGATCAGCCTCTGAGCGGTCCTAAGGTGTCGGCATTCGCCCCGAATCTTGGTACGGATGTGGCGAGGTCCACATTCAAGCGTGACCGCCGCACTAATGACGCCCTCCGCAAGCGCATCGACGAGATGTCGCCAGATGAGATGCGCCATCTACTGCTCCACAGCCACGTCGTCGATCTACCGAACACTCGGTCGTTTGATGAAGCTGAAATGAAGAGCCCCGCGCCCGCAGTGGCGATGTCTGACGCAGACGGGCTCAAGGCGTTCAATGACAAATTTGGATATGAGGCAGGTAATGCACTATTGAAGGCAAAAGCTGACGCGTTGAAGCAGGCTGGTCTCGACGCGTACCACGATAAGGGTGATGAATTCCTCTATCGCGGCAACTCGCCCGATGAGCTGAAAGGCAAACTGGAGAAGGCCCGGGAGATTCTTCGCAACAAGGTGTTCGATGTAACGATGGATGACGGATCTACCGTCCAGTTGAAGGGAGTTGATTTCAGCTATGGAGTCGGCAAAGACCTCGACGAAGCAGAGTCAGGGCAACATTCTCACAAAGCAGTACGCGAAGCTCGGGGTGAACGTGGACCACGTGGTGAGCTTGGACCAATTACTCAAATCCCCAAAGAAGATCAAGTCGATCAAGGTGCGCAAAATTCCACCTCTGTATCAAAAGGACCCGCCGACCTCGCAGCCCTAAGGCAGGAAGCGGAAGCACGCAACCCAGACACCGCGTTCAAGCGCGAACCTCAGAAGTATCATCAGCTTGCTTATGTAAATCCTCGGTCTAGTTTAGGTTTACCTAATTCTGCTGCACTGGTAAGTTCTGATGGAACAGTAGTTCATGGAAAATGGCACGAAACCTTGGCAGACGATCTCGGGTACGATACGCGCCATCCATGGGAAAAGAAGTTTTTCTCGGATGGAGGAATTCGTATCCGTGCCAATAAAGGAGAAGTAAACATTGAGTTCGGTAAAGACGACCCGGAAACCCTAGATAGGGTCCGCAATACTATCAACTCGCTTCGTGGTAGTAAGTTTTTGCTTAATTTTAGTGGCAAAGATCTTGCTTATTGGAACGGTAATAAGGAATTGGTGCTGCAAAAACTAGATGATTTCGAAAACGGTCGAAATAAATTGACTCCGCAATACGGCAGTGCAGCATACTTCCGCTCGATCCCGGATACGGCGTTTAAAAAAGGAAAAAGTGGTAACAATATCCAGAAACTAGACGATGTGAAAGCCGAAGCCGTAAAACGCTCTCCAACCGGCGCGGTCGCGGCGGCAGCGCTGTCAGGCCGTAACCAGCAGAACAACCAACCGTCAAAGTAATCTTGCCAAACTCTGCGCTTCGGATGACACTATATGCATGATCCGGAGACGCTGTATCCTCGACCACTCGAAGAAATATTGCGAGCATGTCGGTTGTGATCTGCTCGCCGAATGGAAGCTCGATCTCCCCGAAGGCCGTACAGCCTACGCCTCCTATGAGCACATGATGACCGCTCTTGCGCGGAACCGCGAACTCAAAGAAGATCTCGCCCGCCGATCCCATAAACTGTCTCCTGAACGCTGGCAATACCTCGAACGACTATCCAAATGCCGATGGACCCCACTGCCAAGGTACTAGAGATCTTCGAACGCTGCGCCCGGGCCGAGTTCTGGAACCGGGATTACGAGAAGGCGTCTTGGGAAGACACCAAGCTCCTTCAGGAGGCCGTCCGCCGCGCGTTGCTTTCCACGCGTGCCGATTTTGGCGAGCAGGCTGGTGAAGAGCTGATGGGCCTCGTCCGCGACATCGAGATCGATACCAAATACCCCCAAACGATGTACGACCAAGCCATGAGTCTGGCCTGTTTGGCGGATATCCTTTCCTGCGCACTCAGGAAGCCCACAGAAAACCCGTGGCGCGTCCCGGAGCCAGTGGAGGTAGGCAAGTACCTCTGGCGGTCCGGCGCGCTCCTCGCGCCCTCTAGGCAGGAATTACGCCGAATTGTTTTGGTCTCGAACTGGTCGGACGACCGGCACTACTCCGAATGCCGCTCTTGGCTGTCTTTTGGGGAGGTTTGTGCCTATAACCTGCCCATGAAGATCGCAGTCTGCGTGATCGGCCAGAAGCGTGACGGGTACCGGCACTCACACTGGACAAAAGCTCATGCCCATCCGTTCAACAAGAACGTCCGCTTTCGGAAGAAACACAAGGTCGCCGAAGGGTTCAAGGAGACATGGAGTGAGGTTTGGCGTGTAGACGACGACAAGTTTTCCACAATGGAATGGCTGCAAGCTATGCATACGGATGGAGTTCTGGAGGATGTGTGTTTCTCTGTGGATCTCCCGGTGCCTGAGCCCGCGATCCGGGAGCGCATTCTCGATCTGGCCGTCCGGAAACTGGACTTGATCGAACGAACCAAAGAGCTTCCAGAAGAACAGCTAACGGGATGCTTTTGGCCGGTGAGGTGCCCGTTTATTGGAGCTTGTATGAAGGGCGAAAAGCCAAACCGTAGACACGGAATTGTCACGCGGATACGCGACGCCGTCTAGGGCGGCGGTTATTAGCTTGTTCTTTCGCCGTAGCCCATTTACAGTTTCCCGGTTCGTAATTGCCGTCGTTGTTCATCCGTTCGAGCGATAATCCAACCGGACGAGGACCCATGTCGGCAAGAAAATTCTCAAAATCCATCCACCGCTGGCACACCTTAATGCCGCGTCCGCCGTAATTTTGCCATTCCCTTCTGTTTGGATTCGTACACCGCGTAAACATAGCAAGCCAGCTATAGTATTCCGGAGTTTGCTGGTAGCCGCGAGTGTGCCCGTGTCGGAGGTTTATCGTATAGCGATTTTCGATTTCGCCGCATCCACAACTCGCGACCTCTCCAGAAGTAAGGTTGCAGGATGTTGCGATTGTGGTCTTTCCACAGATGCAGCTACATTGCCAGCGCGAGTGTCTATGATTGTCGCTACCAGCGTACGCAACCACAGTTAACCTGCCAAATTTCAAGCCGACTTTATTTCTGAAGATCCCCATTATGTTCCTTTATGAAGACTTCGGGAAGAGTGGCGCGTAGCTTCCGCTCCAGCTTGGGACACCGCACGATGTAGATCGCAAGCTTTATCCGAGTTTCAACTCCCAGAACTTCACGTGCTATGAAGATTTGCTTGCTGACAGTTGTTGGATGAGATTTAGTGATCTTGGCGATCTCGTCGTTCTCCATGCCGACTGCAACCAGTGCACACACTTGTCGCTCACGCGGCGTGAGCCGCGTATAGAACTCTTCAGGACATAATCTATTTCCATCCGCCGCCAGCAGCGTTCTTTAGATCTCGTTCGGCTTCGTCCAGAAACTGGTTTTCGTTCTCATCTTCAAGAGGTTTTCCGATTGCGCCACCTCCGCCTCGCGGCGGCAGCGGGGGACGTGGCATCTCGACCATAGACGGTGTCGGCGCGTGTGCTGGAATCGCTGGGGGAGGAGGCGGCATCACAAAGGTCATCGATGGCGGATTTGGGTATCCCGCATTTGTCGGCTGATCGGTCGGCAAAGGCTGATCCGACAGGATCGTATCGAGACTGTAGTCAGGAGGCAGCGGAGCCGGTCCTTGCGACGGTGCGTATCCTTGTGGATAGTAGTTGATCTGCGGGCCGCGATACTGTTCCTGTGTTTGTCCCTGATGAGCTTGCAATGCATTCACCATGCGTTGCAGATTCGGAATCTCAGTTCTGAGCCGGTTGTATTCTTGCTGGTGGTATGCAAGCTGATTCACGGCTTCCGCGAGCTGATGTTGCGCTTCATAAAGTGCTTCGCCAAATGTGTTGCGTTGTGCACGTGGTGCTGATTTCCGAGCAGTTTTTGATTTCTGACGCACGTCTGTATTCTCCCAGCGCGCTTTCGCGGCCTTTCGCGCGATAGCAGACCTCTTCTTTGGAGTAAGCGCATCGGCACGCGCCAACCCACCTTTGGATTGTATGGAAGTCATGCAAGCAATATTCGTCTGATTGCTTGCTGAAGTCAAGCGCGGTCCCAGAACAAGCCCGCACGTCGTTCGCATGCCTGCCTGATATCTGGTGCAATGATGTGGTACCAGTCATCGTGAATTGCATTAAGCAGTAGCATCACGCGCTCATGCGGAGCATACACAGCATACCGGGCATAGTTGCAGGCCAAAACCTTACTCTCAGCCCATTCGGCGAGCTGTTCTGGTGTGTGGAAAGCAGGCATCTACGTGAATAATTCTCGGTATTTATCTTCCCATGGAAGACAGCCATATTTCGAGCGAAAAACTTCACGGTCGGCATCGGCCTGTAGACAGAGTTCACGCTGCAACCGTTTGTCGGCATTACGGATTGTCGAGCTGCGAAAGTGAAGGAAGGGAAGCTGAGCATTCATCAGCTTAATTCTCTTTCGATGAGCCTCGACGTGAAACGCGTTATCACTGGCATAATTTTTCATCTCGGCGTCAAACGGTCCTACAGCTCTCCAGCACTCTCTGGAAATACAGAACAGAGAAAAGTCCGGACCTTCAACAAGTGGATTATCGGGAGGCTCAGGCGGCACCTCTTCGGGGGTGCCTACGCTCACGCCCGTGACGAACGGGAGATTAAAACTCGCGAGTTTGCGATACATCCACGGCGGCAGGATCACATCGGAATTAGCCACGAGAACACGATCAACGTCTTCGTTTTCAAACAGGTCATCGAGTCCGCAATTCCAGCCATAACTGACGCCCTTATTTTCCGGGTGCATCATTCCCATATCCACTACGCCTTTTTCAGATAGCCAGTCAGCGGTTCCATCAGTAGAGCCGTTATCCCACACATACAAGTACGTTGGGATATTCTGCGCACGTACGCTTTCGATGCACCGCTTATTCAGCTCCAGATTATTGTAGGTAAGAACTAAAACTGGATTCACTAAAACCTCGCAAACTCGCCGTGCAGCTCGACTGCTTTTGCATTATAAGCAGCGCTAGCTTCCAATCGATTCGTAAACTCCCCGAGACGATATTTAACATTACGCCAGAAGATTACAGCGATCCACATCTTTCTGCGTTCACTCCAATAGACTCCACGACAACCGCTCTTGCCGCGACGCTTCTCCCAGCTCTGATTAGCAGCATTTTGAAATCGATCTGCGACGCGAAGATTCTTACGACGGTTATCGAGCGTATTCCAGCAGTCTTTATGATCTCCTAATATTCCGTCGCCATAAGTCAGACCTAAAATCTGACGATGCATCGCAATGATTCTCGTATTCATCGTGTGAGTCTTCCTGCTTTCACCGCGTCGCGCATACCAGTTTCCATCTTTCGCTTTCCATGCATGCCATTTCCATTGCATAAGCCAAGCATAATCGTTTGCGTCAACAATCGTGAATTGGCCTTGGCTGAGCGGAATCAAACGACAATAGACGCCTTCGATCTTAAATGGCATCGCCTCTTCTGGTGTCGGATGTTGCTGTCGCTGGTGTCCAGCTATAAATCTGCGTGGTTTACCGCGAACTAATCCTCGGTTCGCGTCGCTTGCAATTGCAAGTGTAGTGGGCCTCCCACAGCCGCACTGACAAAGGCCATCTGGTATTGTTTGTTTTGGGGATGTCATAGTCGCTCCAAACAGCGATGAGGCTTGCCCGGTGCTGATAACACCTGATATCCCCATTTTACAGCGGTTTGCCGGTCTCCAAAAGCTCTCTAAATCCAGAATCTGGACACTTTCCCGAGAAATGAAAAAACTGCGGGAGAGTGTCGTACCGGCTATTGTAGGCGCGCGTCCCGAGGCGCTTCAATGAGCCATCTTCGAGCCACGCTGAGACCACATAGAAGATCGACGTCGTCTCGTCCAGCCAGACCAGATTTGAATCAATGGCGCGCCGGTTAAACCATGCTTGATCGAGGATCTCTTGATCAGGAGTAGCTTCGGCGAGCCCACACCAGCGGAGGAGCTGTTTCGGGTTACCGGCCAGCATGCCGTTATTGGCATAGCGCCACGGGCTCTCGCTGGTGAACTCTCTTGCCAGATAGGCTTCTGGGTAACAGTTGCGCTCTGCCGACACGATCATGTTCTCCGGCAGCTTCGAGAGAAGCTCATCCTTTGTGCCGTAGAACAACACGTCCCAAGCGTCTGTCATGACAATCTTGTCGTAGTCTTCGAAGCGCTCGCACATCTCGCGGATGTAGGCGATCCTGCGCGCCGCCGTGATGCTGTTTGCGCCGCAAGGTAACGATGGGATCTGGTGCCAGTAGAACGGAATTCCGGCCTCGGTTAGCTGCTTCTCGTACTCATCGATCATTCCCTCGCGATGAGTGATCTGGGCGACGACGATAATGTCTTTCACTGGCAGAACCCCGAGCTTGGCATATTGATGATAGGGGGAACAGTCGGGAAGGACATCCACTGGTACTCCTCAACGAGTCTCTCAATGAAGATCCCGTCAGAGGTGTAGTCGAGAATGTCTGGCCACTGTCCGATTTCTCTTTTTACAACAAGATTCGCGGTGTCCACATGACACATTCGTGGTGTGCCCACAGGAAAAAAGAGACCGCCATGACGGAGAATTGGGAAGAAGGCAACTTGAGGTAAATCATTGTCAACCAGCGCAGAATGAATTGTGGAGAGCGATTCATTATGAGCGAGAAAATTGTCGTCGTCAACTCCGATTAAGTAATCGGCATCAGTTTCATACCATGCGTTGTGGCGACAGGTATTTCCGCCGTTGTGATGCTCAATAGGGCATTCAATAATCTTTCGCAGAGGGTGTTGGATTTTGTCGAGCAGTTCTGCGCGCAGCGGCTTACTGTCTACCATAACGACGTGTTGCCAATTGCTGTGAGTTTGAAGATCGACAGACTCGCAACATCTCAAAAGAGAGTCGCGCTGTATTGTAGGGGTCACAATTCCGAACTTAATTGACACGACTCCCTCCGTTTCGCCCAGTATGCAACTCTCTTTTCTCTCATTTTGCGCTTAGTTTCATCAGAGACCGAGTGGCCCATCTTTCCCGCGCTCAGACGTGCCCGCCATTGTTCGTCAAACACACGCTTTTTGCCAAACATAGGATTGCCCGAGCCGGTCATCTTTTTTGAGTGTTCCGTAGGGTCGTACCCTTGTATCGGATTAGCCTTGCGATATTGGCTCAAAATATCTTTGAAGGACTGACCTCTATTTTTTCCAAGCCAGTATCCCTGCTTTCCTTTGTTGGCTATACTGATTTTCCTTTTATGATCTTCACTCCTGATAGATCCGCATGCTCCCTCACCGCCGTCTGTAAAATTACGGAGACAACCAGTGCCAAGATCTTCACGCCCATAAAATGAGATCAGAAAACATTCAGCAAATAGCGCTTGATCTTCAGATTCGTGATCTTGAACAATCACATATTCTTCTGGTGGAGATCCCTTACGGTACGCGCGGCCCCTTCTTCTGCTCGTGCGGAAGCCCTTGCCAGCGTAAAAGGGAGTACCGTCAGGCCGAAGCCAAAGGTATGTGTAGTATGTTCGTATTGTTGCTTCTTTCATGACGCTCGCAGAATAGACGGCGGAAGATTCATGCCCATGCTGTGTTCAAAGTGTACTGCGGCGGCGGCGGCAGGAAACGGGATTTCAAGTTTCGACCGGACCTCGTTCTCTACTTCGTCTCTCAGCCTGACAATTTCTTGTGGGGACAGGTAGTCTGTCCAGACATAGGACGTATACTCTCCGGGTTTGCCTTTATAGAACTGCATCTCGCGAGAAAAGTCTACATTTTTTGAATAAAGAACATCGCCATTAGTTTCGAACTTGTACGTGTCTCCTGCGACGTGGATCGCGGCGTCGTAATACTGCGTGCCCGGGTAGACTGTGATCACGGTACAGTCGAAGTCATCAGGCTTTTCCTGCAACAACCAGTCGCGTGTTGCGAGGACTGTCTCTTCACTCTCTCCCGGGTGGCCAAAGCTCATTAGCGCCTTCACTTTTAGACCGTACTTGTGCGCTATCCGTAGCATGCGCGTGTTGTCGTCCACGGTCGCATTTTTGGCGATGTTTTTGAGGATCTTAGGATGAGCTGACTCGAATCCGCAGAGCAGCCAGCGGAATCCGGCTGCGTACATTACCTCAGCCTGTTCTTCCGTGAACAATTCGGCCTTAACAAATCCGCGTAGCCTCCAGTCGATCCCCATGCTGGCGATCTCGCGCATGAGCGGGACGATGTTACGGTTAACGTTAAGCTCATCATCGTACGCCATTATCGAGCTTAGTCCATATGTGTCATGGATGAAGCGCATCTCGGCAATGACATTTTCCGTATCTCGCGAGCGAATTCTACGGAGCATTGCAGAGTTTCTTCCGCCGCAAAAATTACAATGGAAAGGGCAACCGAGTTGAAAGATTGCTGATGTAGCGCGTTTTCCATCGACGTAATAATGATATGAATCCATGTCTATCAGGTGACGAGCGGGCCACGGCGCTTCCGTAAAATCCTTCGACGTATTCCAGAGTACAGATTTTGGATCATCCGCATCCACGAGGCCCTTGGTAAATGGCGAGATCGCAGAGAAAATCGCTTTTTCTCCATCACCGGCAACTACCACATCGAAGTCTTTCAGGATCTCCACCAGAGCCGATTTAGCTCGTTCACTTGCTCGCTTCGCGGCGGCATGTACGAGTGTCGGATGCGGACCGCCAAGGACAGTTTTCGCACTCGGATTGCTTGTCTGTAGTGCCTTGAGCACACGAAGGCAGGCGGGGTATTGAGGCGAGGTCGATGTGAAAGCGAATATGTTCGGGTTGCCGACATAATCAGTTGCTGCATCCTCATAGTTCTCAACTCCTGTGAGATCCAGATGCTCTACCTTATGTCCGGCCTGTTCAAGCACAGCCCCAACCTTCAGGATTCCGAGACTGGCAAATACCCTCTCGTCAAGAAGAAATGGACTTGGCGGCGTCACGAGGCAAATATGCATGCCTCATACGGTAGCAGAAAATCGAGGAATTATAATTCCTTCAGGCTGATCCTGCCACCATTTTTGTTGATAATTCCAGCCTTATTTAAGCGAGATATGACGTTGTAGACATGGGTTCTTGCACAGCGCAGGTGGATGCGGAGCTGTTCGGCATTCATCTCGCCGTGCAGCATGAGGACGTCGATAGCCTCTGCTGTTTGCCCACCGAGCTTCTGTTTCCACGAATCCCAGACGACCTTATTGCGTGGCTGTTCGCCGGTCTTTGCGCCCGCTCCGGTAACCGAATCCATCTGCTCGAAGAGATGAGTGAGACCACTATACAGTGGCTGCAAAAAAGTGCGGATCTGCGAGAGGGCCTGTTCTTCCTTGTCAATAAGGAGCTGGTTTTGTCGCAATTTTTCGCGAAGCTCGGCAACTTCAGCCCGAAGCTGGTCGTTTTCTTTTTTTATCTCGTAATCCCAGTTTCTAGGAGGAGGGATTGGACTATGCACTATGCTCATCAGAAGAGCCTCCTGTCAGCTTGGCGCGGAATGCGCCAAGAGTTTGTGTGAGGATGGCTGGCGCGCCGACGCGTTCAAGGCCGCGAATATACGAAAACGCTAGACGAAGCGCACACATATTCAGCCGGGGCTCGTTGTATTGGTCGATGGCCATGACATATTCGTGGCGGTTGCTGTGCGTGCCGGTGATCCATGCCTTAGCCTGAATCCGGGCCTCGTTGAGCTTCTTGAAAAGCGCCGGATCGCCACCGCCAGCGGAGTCTGGATGGCATTTCCTTGCGCGGTCGCGAAAGACTTCATCGATCTCGGCCATCGTGGGTGCCGGATTGTCGAGGCCCAGCGTCTGTTGCCACGAGAAATCTTCTTTCTTGAGCGAGAACCACACGGCGACGCCGGGATCGAGACGTTCGTCAGGGCTTCGCGAAATCAGGATAGAGGTGGCATCCATTCGGGTCAGTTCATCGACGAGCGCTTTGAAATATTCAACCCGCGACTTCTTCCACGATGACTGAAGTTTACGTTCCTTGATGCGTGTTCGCTCTATACCGTCAGGCCATTTAAGCTTGTTCGCATCCTCCACTACGTCGAGTTTCTTCTTCATTGTCTTCTCCCGGCTAGATCTTCTTGAAAGTCAGAGCCCATACCCACGGGTTTTCTTTGTGTGCGTGCACACCGTTGATGTCATCCCAAAGGTAAAAGTATGCCTGACGTCGCGGCGGCGCGAGATGGTTTTTTACGAGGTACGCATCGTCTATACCTTCGGCAAGAGCATCCTCTTCGCTGATGTCCTGCAAGCGCTCGACACGTACGTCTGTGATCTCCAGCAGTGTTCGCGAGCACCAGCGGAACATGAAGCGCGCGTGCCGCCACTTGTCACCGTGCCGTCCATTGTCATGTGCGACGATCCACTTGTCGGCAGCTTCACGCGTGGGCTCGATAGGCCGGAAAGAGTTGTCCGCTTTATATCGGACGCCGTCGATACCAGTCTTCGGATCTTCCCATGTGCGCCACGCCTCGCGGACCCAAAAACGGTCTCCGACGATGCCGTGTGCTTTGGGACCATGTTTTTCGATGAATTGTTGGACACCCATACTATGGTAAGTCCCAACACTTTCACACTCTGTGATGACGTGCTTTAGAGGTCCCGGAGGAAGTTCGGTTGGAAACATGTCTGGGCAAATAAACAGGTCACCAATTTCTATTTTTGTAAATGACTGTGCGGGGCTAATAGTCCTGCATGACCGAGGCTGAGGAGTAAGCACGCGCCGCGTTTGCCACTTCAGGCCGTCGCGAGACTTCTGAGCGTTCGCAGGTGTGAATAAGATACCGCGTTCTTTCATGGATTCACCTTCAGAAACTCCCGAAAGCTCCCGCCTGTTGCATCCGACCAGTCAAGGAATCGTTGATACCGCTGTTGGCTCTTCGTCAGCACAGGAGCCTTCGGCGACGCGCTGCGCATAGCCACAATACCGTTGCCTGTCACGCGATAACAGACGTCACCACCGGTCGCTGTATTTCCCGGAAACTTTTCCATAAAGCCCAACGTCACCAACTCATCAGCAACCGCACATTCACCGATGTAGTAGTCGCGGTAGTACCAGTCATGACCTTTCGGCCAGCGACCGTATTGATCCGACCCGAGAGCGTGTTGTAGGACTTCAAGCTGGCGCGGCGTCATTTGACCACCGGAAACTGATTTGCGATCAGATGTGCAGGGATCAGGTGTTTGCCTTCATCTGGGATGCGCGCCGACATCTGCTTCATAAAGAAGGCGACGCCATACTTTTCACACTCTTGTTTTATATCTTCTGCCCACTTCTGCTCCATTGGGCGAAAGCCAGCGCCGCTCTCACCACCGCAAATGATCCAGTCAGGAAGTCCTAACCCGCTATGACTGGCATCCATAGTTAATGGGCCGATAGCAGGCTCATAGCTTATCCACGCAGGGAAGCCACGATCCTGACGGAGGACCGCGATTAAAGGCCAGCGGACGTCGTAGAATTCCTGATTCTCGCAAGTCGTTCCGATCCACACGTTGTCATGCACGAAATCATGCGGAAGGTAACGTTCGTACCGATGCGGTCTCTTCGTCAGGAGCTGCCAGATCAAGTACGGCGTGTGATCGATCAAAGACCAGAGCCGCTCGCGCGCACCTTCCGGCGCTTCGTCATCCATCACATCGCAGAGCGAGCCACAGAAGACTTTATGCTTCACGCCTGCCTTCTCAGCCTCACGGTTCCACTGAAGCGGCTTCTTCCAGTTTGAATCAGACGTCAGGCGGCGCGGCTTTCCTTTACCCCAGCTATCGTGTCCCCAGCGGTGGTCTTGTGATTCCGCATAACAATGGTCACACCCGGGCGAGACCTTCGTGCAGCCAATCCAAGGATTCCAGCTACTGTCCGCCCATGCGATCTTAGTAACCTTTCCCACGATGTACCTCCTTATGACACACATCGCAAAGCGTGATTCCATTAGCGAGCAAAAAGCGAACTAAAACGAAGGTCGCGAATGGAAGAATATGATGGGCGTGCAAGTTCCCTCCCGTTGCATCGCCACAGCGTTGGCAGGTAAATCGGTCCCGTGAGTAGACTTCGTACCGCCAGCGCTTATACTCGGCGCTGTAGCGTATACCCAGACGCTCAACGCCACGTCCATCAACATATCCATGGCATTGATTTCCACGCTTCGCTACAGCTCGAACAGACGCGCTTATTTTAGCTCGCTCTTGAAGGGTACGCGGCACACCGCGTTTTTCACTTACAAACCCCGGTTTCCGACCGCCATTAAAATTGGGTCCAAAATGTTTACCCTTCATCGGTGACGGTCGTCCTTTTGTACACTTGCGAACCTCGACACGTCGAACAGCTAGGCAGCGAGATGCCAGCCCGTCCGCGCGCCACGCATCGCGGCCAAAGTTTTCTACAGGTTCCATCTTTTTACAATCAGAACACCAACGCAATCCAGACGCACAAAGACGCCGGTATTCGTCAATCGGAATACCGATTCGCTTCATGAACGTCTTCAACGCGCCGTCTCTCGTCTGTGCCATTATTGCGTTATTTCTTCCTCGCTTCCAGCATCGCGTCGGCCATTTGATAATATCGTTCAGCCGCCTTATCGAAATATTTGATTTGGAGAGCACTGTCCCCGTAATCTTGAGCAGCCCAATCACCTGTCAGCGCCGCCATCGCGAACTGATCGCGGATAGATAGTTTGTCAGGAAACAGAGCTTCGATGAGCTGCCCGTCTGCAAGCTTTTCGGTCTGCTTGAGCTTCGCCTCAAGCTCTTGCCACTGTTCCTTGTCGTACCCGGGTGTGCCGACAGCCTTTGTCCAGAGCGTGTGGAGTAGTTGATGATTATTCATAGTCCCCCCCAGTGTTTCAGTATTTGTCATTCAGATCTCGAAGATAAAAAAGTTGCTTTGGACTCACGGAGCGCGCGTCGTCCATCTTGCCGATAAACTCCGCTTCTCTTTCGGTCATTTGGCTCACTGTGATGCGTTCCAGAAGTTGGCGCAGGATGCGATCCTTCTCTGCAACGCGTTCATCTTCGGTCAGTGTTGATTGGCTTAGATCGTGGTATCCCATATGCCTCCTATTTCACCTGTTTCAGACTGGCTTTTCTGGCCAAGCATTTGCTTCATTCTTCGTGAGCGCAGTGGTTGCAACGACGACGACGTTCTTTAGTCCAAACTTGCCTATCCTGTCATCGAGAAGCTTATGAATAGCCTCGACTGGACAGCCGGTCAGGTGCGCGTACTTGCGCTCGCATACAGGGCATTGTCTATCGAGCGGCATGGATACCGTCCTTAATCCACTTCTGCCAGCGCGGCCAGAGCTGTTTCCAATCGAGGTGATCAGGCAGCACAGTACGCGTCTTTGTCTTGATGATGTCATCTGCTGCTGCTGCCCAAATATGAGGATCGTAAACGGGCCGCTTGCACCCATACAGCCCTTCGTAACGATAGGTCTGCGTGCCGACAAAATGCCCACCACCGTTCTCTGGCGCGCCGCCATAGTTCGCGGCAACACAAGGCGTGCCGCAAGCGACCGATTCGAAGATCGGGAATCCGAAACCTTCACCTAACCCGATTCCAAACGTGAGGTCGCATGCGCTGTAGGCGATTGCCAAATTTACTTCACTTAGCTCGCCGGAAAGCAGCGTGTCTTTGTCGAGACCGTAATCGATCAGTAGTGAAGGGATCGACCAATAGCGTTCCAACGCGTCGGTGTGTATCCAGAGTCTGATTTTGTGGCCGTTGCGCTTTAAGATCGATGCTGTCTCCAACGCTAATGCGTAGTCTTTCCGATGCTGGTTCGTTGCGACGATGCCGATCAGCACCTCATCCTGCGCGATACTCTTCTGCACGCCGTAGATCGAGGTTGAGCCCGTCTTAGCAAGGAACTGCTTGCGACAGAGAGATTGATTCGTCGGGAAGAAGACGCTCGTATCGATGCCATGCGGCAGGTAATCGAGATCCCTGACGTTGTTCTCCAGTGAATTAGCACAGATATTTTGTGCCCACGACGAGTAGGCGAGTAGGCGATCAAAACCTGCAAGAGACTTCCGCAGAGGGAACGTCAGTTTGTCGTTCGGACCTGTTGCATCGATTGGAAGGTAGGCCCAGCGTTTGAAGGGCTTTTGAAGAAGAAATTTCTGGAGCTGTGGAAACACAGCGAGCTGCGGGGCTCTGTCTGGGATCGCGAGCCACATCAGGCGCGACAGATCCCAGACAGACATCAAGATTCCGTGTTCACCTTGCGCGAAATCGTCCCATACTACCGGCAATGATGGCAGTATAAATTCGGTTGAAACAGGCTCCTTCTCCATCGTGTATTGCTCGAAGCCGAGATGACGAGAGTGTGGTGCGCCCCATCCATACGTGCCGACGCGGATAATGTCGGACATGTGCTCGTGAATCCCTTTGGCGATTTGTAGTGTGATTCGTGCAAGCCCGGTCGGCGCAGTGATTGCATCGGACACGAGCAACATGGGTACTGTTTTGACGGCCATGTCGCCGAGAATATCAGGAAGCGCAGAGTTTGGCGAGTGTTATTCTTGGCACTCTTCCACAGTGATCAGAGCATGTGGCGTCTCGTGATAATCCTTCGAAACCTGTGCGCGTACCACCTGACAATCATCTGTCCAGAGAATACCTTTCAATGCATCGAGACATGATCGCATCAGCTTGTCTTCATCGGGCTTGACAACGGGGTATAGCCGGTCCTTCGGAGCGAACTTCGGTCGTGCAAAATAGAAGCGCAGAGTTATCGATACCGGAGCTTCTTTAGGAAAAGGAATCGTATTAAATCCAGCATCAACGCGCGCACGAAGCGCAGCCCATCCGACCTCTTGGCGGAATGGCATTGTGTTAGTGTTGTCGGATTTGACGAAGGCTTTGCCCGTACGATTCGAGATAATTGCGCGCATGCTCCCTTGCGGAGCTGGTGTGCCGAGCACGGTAAATGATATCCGTGGTCCCATTGTCCAGAATCTGGATTATTTCACAAGAGAGGCTCCGACATCCCTGCGCTCCGGCTTCCCCAACCCAAGCGGGAGCCCCTCTTGCATGAGCGACAATATCAAATTGCATTCGTGAAATCTATATCAAAAAACATGCTTGACACTCTGCCGGAATCATGGAATGATTCATTCCGTGATGAAGTTCTTAGCTCTCAGTTCGCTCTCTCTGTATTGCCTGTCATCGGCAGGCATGGGGGCGTCTATGTAAGCGCGAGCTTCAGTAGACTTGGCAACTGCCCCCGGCTAACCGCTGGGGGTTTTTATTTGCGCGCGTACGCCAACGGAAGAGCGAATCGCCTTAAAAGCGATTGGTTGATGGGTTCGAATCCCTCGGCGCGCACCAATGTACCGGAAGGTAAAGGCTGGAACCAGCGGTCCGCAAAACCGCTTTTAGCGAGTTGAACTCTCGCCCGGTACTCCAATTTTGAAGTGCTCCGGTAGCCCAAAGGCAGGAGGCGCACGGTTCAGGTTCGTGACAGTGTGGGTTCGAATCCCACCCGGAGTACCAAGTGCACGAGTAGCCCAACTAGGTAGGAGGCACACGCTTGAGGGGCGTGGCAGTATGGGTTCGAATCCCATCTCGTGTACCAAATTTAAATGTGCCTGCGTAGCCCAATTAGGTAGGAGGCGTCTGGCTTAGAACCAGAACAGTATGGGTTCGAATCCCTTCGCAGGTACCATGCCCTCGTAGCCCAACTAGGCAGGAGGCACTTCATTCAAAACGAAGTCAGTGTCGGTTCGAATCCGACCGAGGGCACCAAGTTTTAACGGAGCGTTGGCTGAGTCTGGTTTAAGGCACCTCACTGCTAACGAGGCGTGACTGTAAAAGGCACCGTGCGTTCGAATCGCACACGCTCCGCCATTTGAACGGATGAGTGAGCGGAATGGTATCGCCCTGCGTTGGAAGCGCAGCTCACGTGAAAGCGTGTGCAGGTTCGAGTCCTGTCTCATCCGCCATGGAAGCACTGGGCATGTGGAGAGCCCACCCGCCTCGAAAGCGGACGTACCGCAAGGTACTGAGTGTTCGACTCACTCTGCTTCCGCCAGTTTGGGTGTGTGGGCGAGCGCTTTAAGCCTCTGGCCTTGAAAGCCAGCGTACCGAAAGGTACCGTGGGTTGGAATCCCACCGCACCCGCCATGTTGTGCAGGCGTCGTGTCTACTGGAAGACCAAGCGGGCTGTAAACTCGCTGCTCCTTCGAGCTATGGGGGTTCGATTCCCTCCGCCTGCACCATTTACTTCACGTCTGAGTTGTACCAGCGGATCAGTTTCTTGAACAGGCTAAGCCTGAGAACGAGCAGGCAGTCGGCGCGTTGTTTCCATGGTCTCAGAACCACGGTGTAAGGCATCTTTCTGTAGACTGTTTTTCCGCCTTTTATTGAGCCGCAATGCCCAACAACTTCGACTGTCCACGTGCCTAGCCTAGCGCCCGAAGACTGTTTTGGATCTAGCGTGGATACGTCAAACGAATCGACGAACGTCACCGCTTTCCGAAAATCTTTGATCGGTATTGTGATGTCGGCACGAGAGAGACCGGTAGACACCATAAATCCGATATTAGTTCCGCTGAACCATATTCTCGCCTCAAGCTCTGGCACTTCGAAGACGGCCACGTTTACATCCCAATTACCTTCATTTAAATCGCGAGGTTTCATGACGAGAGTATATGCTAAACTGCGCGCATGCCGATCCAGCGCAAGCATGCTGTGTTCTACATCCCTCACACCGGGCTCTACTATACCGGAGCTGGGGAGTTCCTCGACGGCAAAGGCGAAAAAATCAAGTGGGATCGTTCGATCACGGTCTACAATACTCATGCCAGAGCCGAGCGAGCCAGAAATAGAATCCTGCAACATAATCCGTTACAGTACGCTCGCGGCGAACTGGTGGTGATCAACGTCGAGATCATCGAAAAAGAGGATGAGGTAGGAGATGGCTTTCGATAACGGCTGGCCGAAGCATGTAGTGAATGGCGTCAGATATTCTGTCCATAACGAAGGTGAGTTCAACGGCACGACGACGTGGATGGTAAAGCGCTACAACAACCCGAACGATGACGGCAATTACGTTGAGTGTCTGTTCTCTAGCGTCACGAAGGATGAGCTGATAGCGATCCAGCAGGCGATCAATACCGGATCGTGGGGATGACCGCAGAAGAACTGCGGGACTTTAGAACCCGCGCACTTGTGATGCAGGAGCAGCAATATCTCGCGCTGGCATTTGAGGCGGCAAAGGCGGGGCATTTGCGGCTTTGCGATGAACTCTATCGCTGGGCTGCTGACCGTCATCAGAATCTACAACTTTATCTCGGATTGGTTCCCGACCAAACAGAAGCGCCTGCGCATCGGCAATAGTCGCCTTTTCGGGAAGCTGGCTGCGAAAATCGTCGTAATTCGAAATAGAGAAAACTTCTTTTGCTCGCTGGTGAAACCGGCGCAACTCTTCCTCGCGCGCCCAAGTAATATGAAACTCGCGGTCGATTCTTCCCTTGCGCACAAGAGCTGAATCGAGTCTCTCGCGATGATTCGTAGTGATAATCAGCAATCGTCCCTCGGTTGCAACTACGCCGTCGATCACATTCAGCAGATCCGAAGCGACGATTCCTTTGGTTACCTCGTCGCCGTCTTTGTCGAATTTGCGCTCCCGGGCGGCAGGCACGCAGTCCACATCCTCGATGAGCAGGATCGACCGATTACAAACGGTATTGATGAGCCTCTGTAGATCTTCAGAACGTTCAACGCCAGCGACGTTGAGGTAATAAAGTGGAAGCTCTAAATGCGTGGCAAGCGCTTGCACTAAGGATGATTTTCCTGTTCCCGGAGGACCATAGAAGCAGAAGCCGCGCCGCCATGGGATACCGAGCATTCGGTACTTGTCTTTGATCGACAAAAATTGCTCAATGTCGGTGACAATGGATTCTATTTCACCGGCAGGCAGATAGATCGTATCGAGAGAGCGCGGCGACAACTCGCGGCTATCCCACCAGCTCCCTTCGTTGCGGTAGATGAAGAGTTTCTTTTCGAGTTGGGCATAGAACTCGGCCCGGGCCTCGTCAAGTAAATCAGTGATGATTTGGCGATCCAGCGTTCCCCAGATCGACACTTGGATCGTGCGGCGCGGACGGAATAGAGACGTCGCACCTTCAGCTATCGCCCCCGGCGTTCCCGGGGCAGAGGCTTCCTTATCGGATGTAAAAATTAGGAGATACCGCTGCTTGAAGCGCAGATAATAGGTTCCGTAGCGCGGGATCGTTTGATAGTCCATGCCGTCGATGGTGCGCTTGCGCCGGAGCATGAGATCTGTGATGCGCTTCTCGCGAATACGCTTTTCGGCCCATAGAGCAATCCACATGTAGGCTTCTTCGGTCTCATGCTCTTCGACCGCAACGGCGACATGCAGCTTTCGGAGGAAGTAGCCAATCGAATAGTTGTAGACGAGAGACCAGAAGTTTCGGAGCCAGCCCAGAGCTACTCCGCCCACCACGAGCAGCCATGGCGAGTCTTTCATCAGTTTTTGCCAATCCATTCCGAAATAATAGCGCAGATTTTCCAGAATCTGGAAACGATGCTAAAGTGGTGAGCATTCCGTGGTTCCGGCAACACGTTAAGCAACCGGAAAATCTGAAAGGTAATCTGATGAATACAAAAGCTACGGCTGGTGTAGATATTTCCGCGTCATCTCCCTCTACAACATTCAGCACGAATGGCCCGGTATCGAGTTCGGCATCGTCTTTCGATGTTGCTGAAGACTTTCCAATGATCCCACTGCTTGCAAGACCAGAATATGTGCCAGTAGTAACGCACATCGTGAATGCAAATGTGATACCTAATCTGCGCGTCCTTCTCGCATCAGCGCTGGGTGCTATCGATGCAGCAATCCCAAACAAGGACCAAAATCGTGCGGTGCGGCATATTGTTCGTACTCAATTCGACGCCGCCTATGCTGATATCTTGCAACGCGCATACCCGACGTGCCAGTTCGGATGGGAAAGCTGTTATGCGGTCGAGCCGGAATTATCTCGGTCGAAAGCTTTCAGCGGTCTGACAGTGAGTGCCGGGTCTCCTTCAAAATAATTTGCGAGCTTAGTGAAACCTGTGGTATTTTAGAGTTCGCGGTCGAGTGGATGGGTCCCACGATGCCCTCATAAGGCATAGATTGCAGGTTCGAACCCTGTGACCGCAACCAATTGACTGGAATCCTCGGGGCAGCGTTGAAGCGTTACTAGTACGTGGAGCTTGGTAGAGATTCGCCTTGCAGTATCGTCCCCGATAGGGCAAGGATGTGAGGCCGTCACAACTGGAGAGAGAACCGCCGATCTCTGACAACGGCTCAGCGGTGACGCTCAGGAGAGACTGAGGATCTTCAAGGAGGACCCGGCATGACGCTTGATTACCGAGATTGCGAATCGCGAGAGTCGGTCCTCGAATCTTTGGCTGTGTAGCTCAACCAGAGCACCCGTCTTCAAAACGGTAGGTTGCAGGTATACAACCCCTGTCACAGCCACCAATTCTCTCGACAAAATTTCAAACGGGGTAGTAGCATAGCGGCTAATGCACTTGATTGTCGATCAAGCCATCGCGGGTTCGAGTCCCGTCTGCCCCGCCATAATTTTCAGGAGATTCTGTGAGCAAGTGGAGCCCAGTAGGTGAAAACGAAACCGGCTTCACTGAAGGTGGAGACCACGGAGAATTCAACTGTGGAAACTGTGTTCACATGAAGGATGGCTGCACGCATCCGATCATGAAGGCGATCTCGCAGCGGCCTCGCAAAAAGAACGGAAACGTTGAGGTAGACGAAGATGACTGCTGCACGTTCGTACGCAGACCGGGAGACTAGATGATCTGTCCTGATTGCGACAAAGCGGAGATGGTCGAGACTGAAGTGACGCGCGACTTTAAAGTCGGTCGCAAGGAACCTGTCACGTTGTCGGCTACGGCGGTAGTTGAGATCTGCCCAGCGTGTAAGTGTGAACTGCACGGCTGGCAGATGGAGAGAGCGAAGTCGCTCGCGATGTCTAAATGGATGAAGGAAAACCACAGGGTTGACATTAACCCGCCAGAAGATTTGCGGATCGCTCACGCGGCGTCATCGTTTCACCTCAAACAGCTTGAGCATGAAGGTAAGGCAGCATGTTTCTATTGCCTACGTTTCTTCAACATCGAGGAGATTGAGGACTGGATCGACAATGAGCAGACGGCGCTCTGTCCGAAGTGTGGTATTGACTCCGTGATTCCAGAGACGGACAATGTAACACCAGAGTTCCTAAAGCGCATGCAGCAATATTGGTTTGATGCAGGCGCAGACCTTGCAAAGAAAGATTGTCAGGAGCCTGCTCCTGCAATGCCGGGAACGTAATGATGGATAGCGTTCAGGACTGACCTTGCCATCCAACTAACCTTTGGAGATAAAACCCAATGGAAGTCAAACGGAAAGAAATTGAAACGCTGATCGAAAAGTCAGCTAAAAGCACACGATTCTGGAGACGCTATGCGTTTTTCTCAGGCGGCATGTAATTGTGCAAATGCCATACGCTGCTTGCTCGACGCAGAACTCGAACAAGCTTGTTCCGGCCCGAAGTAGACCGGTGGTTGCACCCCGCCTCGCCGCGAGGCTAAGTCGCGGCAGAGATTTAAGCATGTAGAAGGCAACTAATCAGATTTCGGACGTGGGTTCGAATCCCACCGAGTCCACCAATCAGCTAACGCGCCGGGGCGAAACGCCTTGGTTCAACGAAAGTTCAGCTAAGAGTTAAAGCTGGTCCGTTGGCTGATTTGTGGGCTCGCCAAGGTTTCGACGGGATCAGAAGACGTTGTGCAGTTCATGCCGAGTGCTGTGGCCTGCGTTAAGGGACACGGAAAAAACAAATGCAGATGCTTCGGCACTGCCGATGGCAGCCTAAAAACTGACGTCTGAGGGTGGCCGCAATACTCATCAAAGAACCATGCGGCACAAATACGCTAATGCCTTACAAAGACAAAATTAAGCGTGCAGAGTATTGGAGGAATTATGTAATTGCCAACCCTCACGTCAAAACCAGAACTAAGACCGACAGGAAGCGCGAGAACGGCGAGGGCTGGGAGATTAAGAACCGCATCCCCTTCAAGATCTCGTGCTGCGATTGTGGTCTCGTCCATAATCTGGTTATCGTAGCTCCGAATACGAGAAAGGGCGCAGTCCTTGGCATCGCTGCGGAACGAAACGAGCGCGCAACCGGACAGAAGCGCAGACATTTAGTGACGAACAAGCCAGAGACGCCTGAGGAGGCGGCGCGCAGACTAGGCGTGTCGAAGAAACGTCTCGAATCAATTCGCGAAATTATGTCGCGCCCTGTGTTACGCTCAAAGCGAAAACACTTGAATCCCTAAGGCGTTCAGACCGCGAATCTGAGCGTCTCTTTTTTTCTTGACAACAGGCGCAGAGTTTCGTACCTTCTGTTCATGCATTGAATCGCCAACACGCATTCATACGTTTTCGTCCGGTACGATCTCTCCCTCGCACAATCTGTAATCCAGTCGAGCCATGCTACCCATTCGATGGCTAATGGGCTCTCCCAGAGCCCTGAAGTTCCGCATATCGTTCTGATCGGCGTTCCAGACGTCAAGGCCCTTGAACGGGTCATTCAAAAACTCCGCGACAATCACATTGAATTTGCTGCCTTCGATGAGCCTGACGATAATCTCGGCTTGACGGCGGTCGCTACTGTTCCTCTCAACGAAGAGCAGAGACTTGTGTTCCAGAACTACAAGATCTGGACTGAAGAAGAATACTTTTACACGCGCGTAGCTCAGTGGTCAGAGCACTCCGGGAGGTTGACGGAGAGGTCGGCTGTTCGAATCGGTCCGCGCGTACCATGGGCGGTTCATTCGGTGATGTATCCGGTTCGAATCCGGTATCGCCCACCATGCGCGGTTAGCTCGACTATGTAGAGGGGAAGATCCTCGCCCGCGCTCCAATTCGAGCGCTCGTGGCTCAGCGGCAGAGCGCCGGTCTTCAAAACCGGGTCAGCGTGGGTTCGAACCTCACCGAGCGCTCCACTGAAATTTGAGGTAATATATTTCTGCGCGCCGAGCGCGAGACCTGATCAGATCCGTCTCAACGGGCTGGCACGATGTCCAGCGCATCTAGCAAAAGGAGAATCAAGATGCGTACTCGTTGCAAGTTCCGTGTTGTTGGAATTGAAGATGTTGATCACCAGATCCAGAAAAGGATCTACAAAGATCAGGTAAGCGCTGAGGAATATGCGGCAATCGAGAGTTCGGAATGGCCAGACCGTAATGGATTTGGGGATATCAGAATGTACAAACTCGTTGGCCTCGGCCATGCCCAGAACATCCGGCTCGCCGCTCAGTATGATCCATCAATCCCCGAAGATCAGCGCTTTATGGAAGCAACGCCGACTGGAGAGTTGAAGTTTTACGTCAGCAACCCAGCAGTGATCGGCGGCTTTCAGATCGGCAAAAATTACTACATTGATCTGATACCATGTGGCTAGCAGACCAGTGCCCGACCCTACACAGGTCAAAAGGCCCATCCAGTTTCTGGACGGGCCTTTTACTTTACTCGTATCTTCGCTAGCGGTCCGGACGCAATACTCGTGTTCATTTGTCCAGCGATCATCTGCTTGGTCTGCACGATGTAGCAGGCCGAGGAATTCTTCGGAATCGCATCAACGTATGCCAGTAGCGTGGTAGGAGATTGCGCGTTGAGCGGGGCGTAGTTTTTTGCGCTCGTAGCCGGACAGGTTGTTCCTGAGATCATCACACGGCTTACGATGTAGCTGCAAGCTGGCCACCCCGTACCGCAAGTGACAGGCAGTTGCCATGAGATCGTAACCTTGACGTTGGGCGGCGCGGCTGACGCGTACGTAAAGACGAAAACACCGATGAGAATGATCTTTCGCAGCATCGGGAACCCTCAGAAAATCGTCCAGATTCTGGACCGTGAGCGCAGTATAATACGAAAAGCCAACGGGGCGTCTCTCTAAAGTGGAGACGAATAGTATCAGGTCTTGCCGTCCGTGACCTGTTTCAAGGCAAATCAAATTGAGACAGGTGAAAAATGGCAGGATACGTGTACCTTATCGGTACGCCAACGTTTCGTTGGTATAAAATCGGCAAATCCCGCGTTCCTGAGATCAGGATTCAAGATCTCGGAATTCTTCTCCCTTTTAAAATTGAAATTGTTGGTATCTGGAAAGCGCACGACCATACCGCTCTTGAGTCTCTACTACACGAGCGATACGCCGAAAGAAGAATAAACGGTGAGTGGTTTCACTTCTATCGCGCTGAGGTTATGGGGATATTCGCGTCCCTTCCTGAAGAAGCGAGGATATTTCCGTCTGGAAATTCCGATTCGTTTTTCGCTAAATTTTCGAACATCGAGCGAGATTGCCCGGAAGGCAAGAGACTTCATTTGTCTACTAGGAGGGTGCGTGGAAACTTTACAGATGAGCAGAGAGCCTACTTGCGACAAAAAGCGATAGAGGAGCATAAAAAGAAAAAAGCGCTACGGGATGCAAATAAGAGTATGCTTTAAGCGTCGGGAAACCGACTATCCAGCAGGCTTGCAACGCGATTGTATGGGGCTTTAGTCTGCGGCCCGTTTCAAGGAGAACCAAATGATGTATATCAAGCATTTCGTCCTCGCCGTGCGCGTCAACGGTAAAATCCTCAAAGAACATGACCAAGTTGTCCACCTCCCTTTCGGAGCTGAGTATGAGCTGTTGCTCAAGAACCTCAACTCGCGCCGCGCGATGGTCGGTGTCTCCATTGACGGCAAGCGTACCAGTGATTGTCGTTTCGTAATTCCAGCTAACTCGGAGAGCGTTCTTGAGCGCTACGTCAAAAACGGCAACATGGACTCCGGGAACCGCTTCAAGTTCATCGAACGCACCTCGGCAGTTGAAGAACATCGCGGAGTGGGATCGGACGACGGTATCGTGCGCGCCGAGTTTTGGGCAGAGCGAGAAGTTGTCACGCTTCCTCGCACAATCATCAATGATTCATGGCTTCCTTCATCTCCGTATGATCGCAGGCGTCGCACGCTTGGAAATTCTGGAGGCTTTAGAAGTTTCAGCGGCATCACAGGACAAAGTGTTCCATCTGATGATGTGTCGTGCATGTACGGTAGTGTTCAAGGTGGAGCTGAGGCCCCGGGATCGAGCTTTAACGTAGGCTCGCTCAATGCGCAGGTGACATACACGTCATCGTTGGGCGCGGACATGTCGAAGATCGCAGATAACGACGCGGGCATCACCGTCCCGGGCAGCGAGTCGTCGCAGCGCTTCCACTGGACAAACGGCTTCGAGCTGGAGAGCACAAGCACCGTAATCATACTTCAGCTTCGTGGCGAGATCGGCGGACAGGCTGTTGCTGCGCCGGTCACGGTGGAGTATAAGCCTGTCTGCATCACCTGTGGCAAGACCAACAAGGGTACCAGCCGTTTCTGTGACCAGTGCGGAACGGCATTGCAAATTCTTTAAATAACCTCTTGCAATTTGCGCGCATCATAGGTTAAGGTAGGAAGCGTTATGAAACTCAACCGAGCCAATTCGAACCATTCGTTTAATCCAGCGGCACAACCGCAGGGTACAACGCGTGTGCGTGGCTCGGCCTGAACAGCATCCTTTAGCAATGCGATGCAGTACAGACCCCCGAGCCTAGATAATAGACTCGGGGGTTTTGATTGGCATGGGAAAGTGGCTGCATCGTGTTTCGAATATCGATTTTGATTCTCTCACTGGTGATTGCTCTACTTGTGGGCGCGTGAGATTGAAAGTAAAGAAAGGCGGCAGGAGATTTGCATGCGCTGTATCTGAGCAACGCTGGTGCGATGGACAAAGCGTATCAAAGAGAAGGGCTGCTCGCCGTAGACAAACTAGAAAGTTGCTCGCAAAGCTTCTATCTAGTGGATGTCGGATATGTCGAGTAGCCAAGAAAGGAATTCATTGTCATCATCTCGATAGTTCCACAAAGAGTTTCAATATTTCGCAAGGGTATACAGACTGTTCCAGAGAGCTGTTAATTGCCGAGCTGAAAAAATGTATTGCCGTGTGTCAGCAATGCCATACAAAGATTCACTTCAGGCAGTTTGTAGTATCTGAGGATTTGATTTCTGAGTGGAATAGAGATGTAGATGTTTTATTCACGCGTAGCTCAATGGTAGAGCCCTGCACTGTTAATGCAGTCATTGGGGGTTCGATTCCCTCCGCGTGAGCCAAATTAGTTGCGTCTTCGTTCAGTGGCAGGACGGTTGACTCTGAATCAACACACGGGAGTTCGATTCTCTCAGACGCAGCCAAATTTTGTTGGGAGATGGCCGAGCGGCGTAGGCACGAGCCTTTGGATCTCGTACAGGCTGGTTCAACTCCAGCTCTCCCAGCCATGCGGATGTAGTTCAATTGGCAGAACGTTGGAGTGCCACTCCAAAGGTTGCCGGATCGTTGCCGGTCATCCGCTCCAGTTTGAGGTGAGAGGAATGCATTGAATTGATGATGACGCTGCCGTAGCTCAAGTGGTAGAGCACCTGTCTCGTAAACAGGAGGTTGGGACTTCGAGTGTCCCCGGTAGCTCCAGTTTTCCCTGAGGTGATCTTATGATCCGTAGAACAGTTTTGATGCTGAACGCGAGCTACGAACCGCTGCGGATCATCAGCGCAAAGAAGTCCCTGACACTCTTAACCAAGGGTGTTGCCGTGGTGGAGGTACCAACCAAGATCCAAGTCCACGCGGGGATCTACTTGCCGAGTGTTATTCGGTTGCGTCATTTCCGCAACGTGCCGCACAAGAGGCCAGTGCCGTCGAGAAAGAACATCTTCACCAGAGACGGTTTTCGCTGCTTGTATTGCGGTGCCAAGGCTCCGAAAGTAGTGCTCGAACTTGAGCACATCGTTCCGAGATCGAGAGGCGGAGCAAACGCTTGGGACAACCTTTGTGCATCTTGTCACGATTGCAACCAGAAGAAGCGTGACAGGACTCCGGAGGAAGCAGGCATGAAGTTGATTCACAGACCTCTGCCCGCGACCGTACACACCGGCAGGTTCGTCTTGAAGACGATGGGTAACGAAATTGCAGAGTGGGGTCCGTTTCTATGGAAGGACTCTAAGGGCGAACAGAAGTTGCAGTTCGCATAACAAGAAATAGCGCCGGGTTATGGATTGACAATTAAGCTCCGTGTGAAATAAAACGGTCTAATGCCATACAGTGACCCGGCGAAACAAAAAGAAGCTCTTCGGCGATGGTATCGCAGAGTTGTTCGTAAAAGACGCACAGATTGGTTTAAAGGAAAGCAATGTGCGACTTGTGGAAGTACGCGAAGACTTGAATTGGATCATGTTGATCCAGCGCTGAAGGTGGATCATAAAATTTGGTCATGGAGCGAGAAAAGACGCACTGAAGAGCTTAATAAATGTGTTCCACGGTGTAGAACTTGTCACATCGAGAGATCGGCAGAGCAACAACGAAAGCCATTGGTTCACGGAACGCGCGATGGATATATGTGGCATCGTTGTCGCTGTAGGGAATGCGTTAAAGCTGCGTCGCTCTACCGTAATGAGCAGCGACGTTTGAAGGGACGAAAGAATTAAAGCACTCGAAGCATAGTCGGAGATGCCCTCGGCTTGTATCCGAGAGAACAGAGTTCGAATCTCTGCGAGTGCTCCAAAGATGTCGGATGTGGCCCCGAGTTCGAGGAGGAATAGGCGAGAGCTTATCGGGGCTCAGGTTTATGGAGCTATTGGCCGAGCGGTTTAGGCGCGGGACTGTGACCCCCGACACGAGTGTTCAACTCACTCATAGCTCCCCAATTTGGGGCTGTAGTGCTAATGGGAACACACTGGTTTTGCACTCCAGAGTTGAGAGTTCGATTCTCTCCAGCTCCACCAAATTTACGCAGGCGCTGAGCCCTCTCTGTTCTATACGTGACACGCTCAGGGAAGAAGATCAAAGGTGTCGCGTATATGCTCGCTTTTGGTTACAACCTTGAAAGAATTAAGGCAGAAATCGCAAAATGCGTCGTACGCTGCGCGAACTGTCACCGCCGCCGAACGGCGAAGGTTTTAGGAAATTGGAAGTTGCACCATCAGGGCGTAGCCTAGCGGCTTCAGGCACTCGCTTCGGGAGCGAGATGACGTGAGTTCGAATCTCACCGCCCCGACCATTTTAACGAGCCGGTTTTCATTAAAGAAATCGGCTGAAAATTTTAACCGGGTTTAGCCTAGTCTGGCTCAGGCACCTGCTTTGGGAGCAGGACGACGGGGGTTCAAATCCCTCAGCCCGGACCATGCACCCGTAGCCTAGCGGATTCAGGTAACGGTCTACGAAACCGTCGAGGGAAACCTCTTACGCAGGTTCGATTCCTGCCGGGTGCTCCATAATTGTAAGTGTTCGGCGCGGTGAGGCTGGGCGTGGCACGGTGAGGTTTGGTTCGGTATGGTTTGGCATTCTTGCCATGAGGAGGGTTATGCGAATTGAAAAGGACATTTGGTCAGCGAGCTGCTGACTGGGTTACTGAAGCAAGTGGTAGCTGGCCGTTCATTCTGTGGTCAGTTGTTCTTGGCGTACTCTGGGTCTTGTCGAATGTGAGCAAGGTCCTTGTCTTCGATCCGTATCCTTTCCTGTTTTTGAACTGGGTGCTGACTGTGATCAGCACGTTGCAATCCCCGCTCATCATGCTGTCGCAGAATCGGCAGAATGAAACTGATCGCGAGCGCGTAGATATGATCGTCCAGAAGCTGGACGATCATATCCGGGAAATTAAATTGCGCGCATGGCGAAGTTGTGGTAGGGTAGTCAAGTTGGGCTCAGGCCCGAGATTGATCTTTGAAATCAAGTTTCCGTGGGTTGTAAACATGGATGGCCTTAAAAGATCCTGACGTTAGGTTAGGCTCCGAAGCGTCCGGTCCACGGGATCAAGTTTCCGCTGACAGTGTTGCTTACATGGCAGGGTAACCTGCATTTCACTACGAATGAAAAACCGGGGCAACCCGGGTGTACCCGAAAGGGTTGCAGCACGACACCAGCGGAGAAAGTTTGGGTTGACTTGTTTGCATACATGGTAGCTCATTTGGTAGAGCATTCGCCTCTTAAGCGAAGGGTAGTCGGTTCAATTCCGAGTCGCAGAACGTCTCTGTACCTGAGTACGTTGATGACAATCTTCGCGCCATCAAGCGTGAGATCGAGAGCCGTCAGGCTGACCGTCGTGCGGCTCGTGTACGCGAGTTGAAGTCGCAGCGCGCCGGTCTTGCAACCGCTCAGGAGAAGCGGGAGGCCATCGAGAAGGAGCTTGCCTCACTCGGCGAGCCTGTCTAGCCATCGTCCAGAAACTGGAAAGGCCCGCTATGTGCGGGCCTTCTTTTTGTTTGCCTGCTCCAGCTTCTTGCGGGCACGTTCCTTGCTGATAGCGAGGTTCAGTGCGCTGGTGTACGAGAGGCAGTAGATAGCACGCGTGCCCTTGGCGCGCAGTTCCATCCAGTCAGCCTTGAACTCGACTACGATGGAGCGGGTCTTACCCCGCTCCCATACGCAGTTCTCAGTCTCGACGACATCTTGAGGGGGCACACGCGGTACTCAACCGAACCCATCACAAACGTACAGCAAGCGCTTGAGAGATACGGCATCAAGAACGTGCACGCGGGTCATCTGGAGAAGCTTGCCGAGGTATTTGGGATTGCGGCGAAAAAAGAAGCTTGCAATTTGCGCGCATCCTGAGTTAAGCTCTATTTCGTTATGCAGAGAACTATAGCCATGTCGATCACCAAAGGGACCAAGAGGGTCATTTGGGGAGGCGTGTCTTAGGGGTCTGCACGAGTAGGTTTCATCAGACCCCGACTCAGGTCGGGGTTTTTTGTTGTTTGACAAGTTTATAGGGGATGATCTGGGATCGACGAGGTCTCCAAAACCTCACAGCGGAGTTCAATTCTCCGATCCCCTGCCATTTGCCAGCGAAGCAGAAGTGGATATTGCGCGCGTCTCATAAGCGCGTTGTAGTGGGTTCGAGTCCCACCGTTGGCACCAAGTTCACAGCGGTGTTCGCCTTACTCTGACGGCGCAATACCGTCCCGCTGTGAATCCAGTTTCTGGACGCACGTGTAGCTGCTAGTCGGTATGTAGCAGTCCCCTTATAAGGGACCGGTTGTGGGTTCGACACCCGCCACGTGCACCAAAATTAGCATCAAACCTGTTACGTCACCGGGAGACTGACAGGAGGAGAGCTATGCTCATTACCCTGTTTTGGATCATTGCAGTTCTCGTTGTGGCTGGTCTTCTGTTGTACCTGATCAACACGATCCCGGGAATCGATCCAACGATCCACGCACTGATCAGGGCTGTTGTGATCATCGTCTGCGTGGTCTTTGTGCTGTACTTTGTGTTCTCGTTGTTTAGCGGAGTGGCAATTCCAAGTCCGCACTTTACGAGGTAGTTTTTGGGCTGTAAGCTTTGTCGGCGAAGCAATCGACTCTTAATCGATAGAGCAGGGTTCGATTCCCTGACGGCCCACCAAATTTTGCGAAGGAGAAGTGAGATGCGAAAACAGAAAGATGACCCAGATAAACGAATTGGGGTCGTCGCATAGAGGCAACTGCAACGGACTTTTAATCCGAATGACGTGAGTTCGAATCTCACCGGCCCCACCATAGTTTTTTGCTGGCGTAACTCAGACGGACAGAGTGCCTGTCTTCTAAACAGGAAGCCGCTGGTTCGACTCCAGCCGTCAGCACCATGGCCCCTTAGCTCAGTCGGAAGAGCGGATCGGTCCTAACGATAAGGTCGGGAGTTCGAATCTCTCAGGGGTCACCAAGTTTTGCTGCCGTATCGGCCTCGCCTCCGAAGCGAGATCCCGTAGGTGGATAAGGCTGGTTCGAATCCAGTCGGCAGCTCCAGTTTTGCGGATGTAGATCAACGGTAGATCGGGTGTCTTACAAGCACTTCGTCGTGGGTTCAACTCCTACCATCCGCACCAACTTGTCGTGATCGAGTTCCCAATGGTGATTACGGCACAAGCCGACAAGATTATTAGGGCGATTAACGATTCCTAATGTCGTAGATTCGGCGAACTCACAAACGGGAGTGAGATGACAACAATCAACGTAGAGGTTGTAGCCGCAGATGGCGCATTTCTTCAAGAGTCCCGCTCTTAAAGCAACGCTCCTTGCATGAGATCGCACTACAGTATCGTAGGCGTTTCGAGATCCGGACTTTTTAAGATCTGCTAGGGTGACAGATTCAAAATCTCGGCGACGGCAATCGCGACAACTTTTAACCCGATAGCGGTCTAGTATTTTGCCGCATTTTGGGCATGAATATATCTTTCGCGCATACCCTTTCCAAGGGGTTCTAATTCTTTCTTTATTGTTGTAGATGGCCGCACATGACGAATTACAAAAACGTGGATTATTTGTTGGAACGTCGCAGTTGGCGCAGGTACGACGAAAGTTCATAGAAAGATGGTACCGGAGCTGTAGACAACGGCACCACCTTTTTAAAGAAGTAGCACAGGTTATCGTGCGAAAGAGTCATTCCTTATTCTGGACAAGACAAGGACTGGCTGTATGTTCAAAATTGAACGCTGCCGTAGCTCAGTTGGCCAGAGCACACCCTTGGTAAGGGTGAGGTCGTCAGTTCGAAACTGACCGGTAGCTCCATATTGTTGGCGGATAGCTCAGGTGGTCAGAGCACGCGACCGATAATCGCGAGGCCGGAGTTCAACTCTCCGTCCGCCAACCAAAGTTAGCGGGGGTCGCTCAGTGGTAGAGCCGCTGCCTTCCAAGCAGCCGACCTTGTGTCATGCGGGTTCGAATCCCGTCCCCCGCTCCAAAGCTTTCAAGATCGCTTGGGCGTCACTATTATAGAAGCCACTCGAATTGAGACAGTTGAATTCGAGGACGTAAATATCCTCTCCAACTAAACAGAGATCCATCACTACGGTCGGGTGCGGAAGCCAATCTTTCGCGCAGTCTGCGGCGGCTTCGAATACCCACTCGTACACAGTCTCCCGGATGCGACGGACTCCGTTGTGCCGGTATTGCGATCCAGCTACTACAACACCATCGACAACAAAGAAACGCCACTCCTGAGTAATCTCCCTTACTGGGCTAATCAGCATCTCGTCTTCGCCGTTCGGCTCTGTCTGTTCAATAAGCCACCAGTTGCGGTCTGCGGGTTCAAGAACCATTCCCGTATGGAGCTTATCTTTTACCGACTTCACGAAGACTGGTTCGGCTATCCACTCACTGCGCAGCTCAGCAGCCGTAATGGTCTTGATTTCCTTGTTTAGCATGCGCGGGTGCTTCCATGTGCGGGGATCGAACATACCGGGCCTGTAGAAGGCTCCCGGGCTCATCAGAGACGGCGCAAGGGAAGCCAACAGCGTAGAACCATAGACAAGCGTCGGCTGCAAGAGATCGAAGCCAGCAGGGATTATCAGCTCATGCGAAAAGGGTACTACCTTCACTGTCTCGTAAGACATGCCGAGCGCTTGTAGCGCATCGGTCATCTGTTGAGTATTCGTATCGAGGATGCCGAATCCTTCTGAGTGCTCGACTAGCCATTGCATACAACTAATGGTAAACTGCGCGCATGGCCCTCCGTATAAACAATGAAAGCAAAGAAGAGCGCGACGCCGAGCGTGCGCTATGGCGCAAACAGCAAATCGAAGATCGTGAGTTCGAGAAGACGCAGACGATGGAATATCAGCGTCGGGAAGACCTCATATCCGAACGAGATCTCTGGGCCGGGACAGTACAAGGGTTGATGGATAACGGACGGACTCTCGATCAGGCAATCGGACTTGCAGATAAGCTACTCGTAGAGTACAAGGTTCGATTTTCATGATCTTCATCGCTTATTTGACTATTGGAATTCTCTACGCTATCGCCCGGTATGGCAAAATACGCCGTGTTGCGAAAGTGGTGGTTGCTGAGCGCTGCTGGCGTTTCCTGAGCCCCGCTATGATCGAGATGGTTGGAGCCTCAAGCGTGTGTCTTCTCTGGCCAATTTTTGTCTACATCGACATCACCTCGTGATAAACTGCGCGCATGCCGCTATATGCGAAACCCGGCGAACGTCAGTACGATGGAACACTTCCCTTTCCCGGAATCGTCTATTGCTCTGACTGCGGTGCGCCGATCATTGACACGCCAACACATCACTATACTCACCGCATTCGAGTTCATTCTGTAAAGATCCAACTTGAGCGTTTGCCGACAACAAAACCAGCGATTCTTCCACATGAATATAAGCCTCGGATCAGTGAAGAGGATAGCTGTCTGTGTGGCGCGTGCTTAGAGGGCAATTGTCTAGCCTGTGACGGCGGAGAGTGTAGATGTGTGTGTGCGCTCGAAATGGACGAAATCAGAGTTCGCCGGTAGATGAGCAGGTGTGGTGATGCCGATCCTCTGCTTCGATAAACCGAAGAAGCTCCGCTCAACTGAGGAACATAATGAGACCTACCAGTCCGATACGAATATCGCCGGTACCTACGTGCCGAACATGTCAGAAGAAGACAAGCTGAAGTGGAAGGCGAAGCTGATCAAGGGAGACGATCCGCGCGTCGAGATTCGCAAGACAGTAAGTGGCCACGAGCCTTACATCCGCTGGCCACACTCCGCGCAGATCCTGATCATCGTTAGGCCTTCTTTGGTCGTGATGTCGGCAAACAGCCGGATGATCTTTGACAGCCAAACATGGATAGAGCTGGCGCAGGCGGTGGCCGAGGCACAGGAAAAATTGCGCGCTTGACAAGATAAGCAGGTAAGGTCCAGAATTAGGACAATTTGCCAGCCCACCTTTGGATATGTTCGCAGTAAAAACCTCGCCGTAAGACCACTTCCTGATCTACTCAAAAAATCTTCCAATTTCTGGCAAAACAAAGTCGGAGGAATCCGACTTTTTGCTATAGTCTCCCCATGGCCGCAAATTTAATTCCAATCCAGACGGTTATTACGCCTTCTCGGCGCGAGAAACTGTGGATAAAGGAAGGTAAGAAATGTCACTGGTGCGGCCAGCCGACTCGCCTTGGCAGTTACAAGCCGGACGGCACACTCGCGTGGAACAGCGCAACGACAGATCATGTTCTTCCGCGCTGGAGGGGCGGCAGCGACGACGAATCAAATCTTGTGTCCGCCTGTCATCTCTGCAACAACCGTCGTTCTCATGAAGATGCGTGCGGCATTCCTGATGGATCAATGCTTGGCAAATACGACCCAGATAAGGGGATGGTTTACAAAGGAAAGAAGGGTCCTATGGTTCGCGTAGCACTGACTGGCGACGAAAAGAAAGCCATCATGAACGGCAAGTCTGTAGCACCGATGGTATCGGTCGTGACGTTACAAGATCTTGAGGAAGTAAAGAAACAGCGCGACCATGCGTTTAAGGAGGTGGCGCAGGCTAAATTCACCTGCGAGAGCCACCGGCTCGCTCTTGAGGAAGTAAAGGCTGAGCTACAGGTATGGAAGTCGATGACGGTATGGATGCTGATCCGGCTCCGGATCGCGGAATGGATTGTGCCGAAAATTAAGTGATCATGATCTGCGCTGTGTGCAATAATTGCGAGCATGAGTCCGGGAGGACATATGCCAGAAGTTGTTGTGAAAGAAAGCAACGGACACGAGTCCACGTTTAAGGGGATCGACAAAATCCTTGTTGAGTCCGACCACAGCCTGATCTTGAAGCGCTGCGGAGCAGAACAAAAGCGCGTTGTTCCTGTGAAGATCTTCTGGGGATTGCTGGAATTCGAACGCGTCGTAGACGAGACCGTTGATGTTCCAGTCGCGCGCTTTATGTCATGGCACGCCTACTGGGTCGATGGCGTCAAACACACTGCATGATCTGGTCGTTTCATACGTCGATGGATCTCGTACCGAAGCGCGGAGATATTGTTCAGACTTTTGTAGGCGACCGGCGTGAGCGCACGTGGATGGTCATCAAGGCGCGTCGGATAAACCGGTCGCAATCTCCATTTCCTCGCTATGAGCTTTGGACGGTGCGCTGGTGGGAAATAGAGCCAGAGCTAAGAGTCAGACTATGGCGTAGCGCTGAGCGTAACGGCGGTCAGAACGTTCTCCGCTACAAAGTGGAACCTCTCAAACAGAAACCACAAAAGAAGCGATCCTTTGAGGAGTACATGCAACGATGATCGAACACGAGATTGCCACGAAGACAGTAAGTCCGAACGCATTCTTTTGGATGGTGATAGATGCGTTGTCTAACAGCAGGAGGTTGTCCTGTGTTCGTATGGCCGATGGCGAGAAGGCAATTTGGAATCAGGCGATCAGGCAGAAGCGATCCGATCCACTACAGACGCCGTTCAAAGATATTCCAGACTGGGCCAAGACCTACGGCGTAGACAGCATCACGGCTGAAGAGATCATGCACCGGCTGAGCTATGCGGCCACCTTCTGCACGCACTTTGCACCATCTGTCAGCGGCCTGCGACATGAAGCGTACAACCTGTACGACATTTGGAAGTCTCGGACCTTCTATATCGACAACTTCTTTGTGGATCAATGGAGCGACGATCAGAAAACCGAGCTATTCAAGACTGCCGGTCATGTTCTCTTCATCCATCGCAACGCGAACACCGCCGACTCGATGCAGATCCGCGTGCAGGCCAACCTTGGCGTCAAAGTTCATTTTATTAAGCTCGACAACTGGCGGGAGTGCTCTGAGGTAGCAGAGAAAGCGCTCGTCAACACAGCACCGCTGGTTCTTTTTAGTGGCGGTCCGGCAGGCAAGTACCTTGCACCGGACATTATGCGACGATCAGCGCTGCCTAAAGTTGTGATCGATCTCGGGCATGGTGCCGACAAATTCACTTTCTCGCACCTGCCGATGGACCGGAAGGCTGCGGAAGCATTTCATGCGGAATGGAGCAAGAGACAATGACTGGTATTCAGATGATCGAAGCCGAGCGCGTTCGGCAGATACAGGTTGAAGGCTGGTCGCCAGAACACGATGACCTTCATGACAGCGGCGAGCTGGCGGCAGCGGCTGAGTGCTACGTGGGGCTGGCAGCAGATCAGGAAGCTGGCCTACCTCAGGTGACAGTGGTGCCGTTGCAATGGCCCTTTGAAGAGAAGTGGTGGAAGCCACGGGACCAGCTCAGGAATCTTGCCCGGGCGGGGGCCTTGATCGCGGCAGAGATTGACCGCATCATACGAGTGGAGGAGAAAACCCATGGAGATCGCTCGCAGCCAAGTGAACGATGAGATCTGTCGGTTAACCTGTGCGGCCTATGACAACCTTCATAGCTCTGACTGTCCCTACACACAAGAGAGGTGGAAGCAGCAGGGATGGGCTCGTAATGACCAATTTAGGGTAGCAACGCCAAAGGAAATTCGGGAGTCGAAGGCGGCATAATGGTTGGCGGCAAAGTCATCAACATCGTGAAAGTCGAAGACGGCGTCTGGGTCCAGTGTCTGGACAGAACCTACTCAGAGCAGACGTGCGCGATCCGCGTGAAGGATGCTAAAGAGATGAAGGTCGGCGACTCGCTCTGGTGGCAAGGTCGGCATGCCTACTGGACGCCGAAGCCGGATGATGGTCGTGAGGATGTCAGGTTGGAGAGGATCGGCTACAGCCATTCATCGATCCCGGAAGATGCGATTAAGGCTTCTTTTTAGAGGCGTCTTTCTTCGGCCTGCCACCGTTGTAATGTTCACGAGGGTGTGATTTTTTGGCCAGCTCGGAGAAGTATTTCTTCCCTCTCTTCTTCTTGAGCTTTTGCGCTGCTTTCCGGGCAATGATCGAATAGAAATCTGGATTATCCTTTGTTAGTTTTTCTTCTGGTTCTTTCTTCTTTTTAGATGTGGAATTTGCGCGCGTCATGGGCGTAGTATAGGCGAAGATCGATTGCGAGTCTATCGGTTTCCGGGAGAGAGAAGTGAATAACCCCATCGTCCCATCTCTGGACAAGATCCTGCCGAAACGTCGTAAGCAACTTCACCAATCTGGCATCGAGATGTTGTCGAAATGCGGCATCCAGTTTGAGTTTCGCTACCTCCAAGGGTTGAAGCGTAAACCAAACGCCTTCCTGATCTGCGGCACCGCGACCGACAAAGCTGTTGGTACGGATCTCGATCACAAGATCGACACTGGGGAGCTGGAAAACGAGAATGTCCTCCTCGATGTGGCTCGCGACACCGTCGAAAACTACCCCGACAAAGATATCGAGCTTGACGAAGACGAAAAAGGCAAGTCGGTAAACGACGTTCTCGGAGAGACAAAAGATAAAGCTGTCCGTCTTGTAAGAGCCCATCATGCCGAACTTGCCCCGACGATACGGCCTGTGGCCACCGCAAAACGATTCGCAATTGATCTCGATCCTTTTCTTAGGATGAGGGCCAAAAAGCTGCGAGAAAGAGCTGAACAAGTTTCAAAGCCACTTGCGCGCGTGCTGAACCAGCAGGCGCGGTACCTCAATATCGCCGCGCGCAACGGGCTCGATTTTGTTGGCGAGTTCGATATTGTCGAGAAGTGGAATGAGGGGCCTGATGGGACCGAAACCGTAGTCAGTGTTATTAGAGATACTAAGACTTCAAGGAAATCCCCTAATCAGGATACGGCGGATTCCAGTCATCAGTTGTCGGCCTATGCCGCTGCTCACAATGTTCTATATGGAAATAATCCTGATGCGGTGAAGCTGGACTACCTTGTCGATCTTAAAACAGGAACAAAAACAATGACGTTGGTTAGTCAGCGCGACGATACTGATGTACAGAGATATTTAAACCGCATCGTTGCCGGAGTGATCCAGATGGAAAGCGGAAATTTTGTTCCTGCTCCAGACGTTGCTTGGTACTGCGATTCCAAGTGGTGTTCGTATTATCACATGTGTGAGTTTGTAAAACATAAGGACATTTCAACTCCTCAGCTCGTGACAATCAAGGGGACGACCGGCGATGCAGCCTAAGTGCGATAATCCGTCAGACTACGAGATGGAAGAATATAAAGCATGGCGTCGGCGCGTGTTTTGGACGCGTGTCAGTAAGGAACCCGGACTTGGTCCGCAAGGTGATTGCTGGGAATGGATTGCTGGAGGCACGCGGGCTGGCTACGGAACGATGTATTTTGCAGGCAGGAACCACTACGTTCATAGAATTTCGTGGTTTATATTTCATGGTTTATGGCCGACTTTGCACGTGTGTCACCGTTGTGATAATCCACCTTGCGTGAATCCAGATCATCTCTTTGAAGGCGACGATTCCGTCAATATAGCCGATGCTATAGCGAAAGGACGAGCACGCCAAATGATAGATGGTCCCGGGCTTCGTGGTGAGACTCACGGAATGGTCAAGCTGACCAGCCAAGAAGTAATGGAGATTCGTCGCCGGTACGCGATGCGTGAAAAAGTGCAGGTCCTCATGCAGAAGTATCATGTTACAGAGAGCTGTATTCGTATGATAGTGTGTGGCGAATCTTGGGCTCATCTTCCACTGATAAAGCGACCAAATAGCATAATGAAACTTCTGCCAGAACAAGTGCTCGCAATTCGTGCAAGTTCTCTATCTGCTCCTGAGCTTGCAAAACAATACGGCGTCCACCGCCAGACGATCTATAAAGTTAAATCCGGTCGGCCTTACGGAGACGAAGCCACTCAAATCTTGGAGGGAAAATGCCTGAATCAAATCTCGCAGTAATGTCGGCTGGCTCATCTGCAATGCAGGTAAGCCGTGAGTGGGAAAACCAAAAAGAGCTGATTATGCGGACGGTCGCCATAGGACTCGACGAGGATCAGTTCCGCCTCTTCCTGTACGTTGCCCATGTACGTGGTCTCGATCCGCTCCAACGTCAGATCCACGCTGTCGTACGTAATACAAAGGAAGGCGACAAGTGGGTTCCAAAGATGACGATCCAGACCGGCATCGATGGCTATCGCGCCATCGCGAACCGGACCGGAACGTACATGCCGTCCGACAAGGAGCCGCGCGTCGAAGGTGCTGGAGGGGCAGACCTTCGTATCACGGTCTATGTGAAGAAGTTTCACGAAAAGTCTGGACAGTGGATGGAGTTCAACGCGACCGCTTACTACCGCGAGTACGTGCAGACCTATAAAGATCAGAGCGGCAAACAGGTACCCAACTCGATGTGGGCCAAAATGCCCATAAACCAACTCACGAAATGCGCCGAGGCTCTAGCGCTCCGCAAGGGCTGGCCTGAAGAGCTTGGTCAGATCTACACCGACGAGGAAATGGGACAGGCAGACAGCTTTGCGCCGCCAGCGGACACGCGCCCCTCACAGCAAAACAAGACACAGCGAGAGGTTGGTACGCTCAAGCAGTCGAAAGAGCAGAATCGTGGACACGGCAACGAGGGCACCGAGAGACAAGCTCAACCAGACAAGACGATGTGTGCAGAGTGCCGACAGGTCGATGGGCACACTGCCGACTGCCCGCAGGGAAAGAAGGCCGCAGCCGCTAAGAAACCATCGTCCCGCGAGCGCTGGGAAAAGTCTGAAGGGCACGATCCGAAGATCCATATCAGCTTCGACGATGGCCTGCAACTCTTCGGCGTACAGAAGGACTTGAAGATCTCGGATGAGGATATCAAGGCATTCCTCGACCGCGAGTTTAAGGTCCAGCACCGCTACCTCATCCGGCAGGATCAGTTCCAGAACGTCCTCAGTAAGCTGGCGGAAGTGTACGGCGAGAATCTTGATGCGGAACTAGAGGAAGAGCCCGAATCCGCCGAGGACGCGCCGCGCAATACCACAGCAGATGGCCTGTTTGATGAACCATCTGGCAACAAGCTGTCAGGAAAGCGGCACAAAGACCCGGCGTAGGAGAAGTATGACGAACAAAGAGCGAGCGGTCCGCTACCAACGGGCCGCTGAAGCATGCAAGAAGGCGCGAGAGAATCTGCCGCCATACCCAACGGCGCTACTAGATTCTCTTGGCGCTTGTCCGCTGGACAACAAGTATGCGAAGTCGCCTCAACCGCAATTCCGAGGATGGACATGGTTTGTTGGTGGCTGTCCTGACGGGATGATTCCAAACAACGTCAGTGTGAGCCTTGAGAAAAGCGAAGATTGGGATCAATATGTCCCCGACGACATCGATCTTGACGATATTCATTACATGGGGATGTGGCGCGGTCGTACGTCATCGAAAGATCGAATCATCTATTGCGTAATTCCGTCCTTCACACACGGTGAAGTCAGCCCGGGCGGCATAGTGGACGTCGGTGAAGAGAAGATCCGCATCGGGCAGTACACGCAGCAGGAGCTTGATGATCTAGTCCGTAAGGGTTGGGACATCATGCAGCAAATGATCAAAGAAAAGGGACGTTACGTTCCGGGAGGAATAAAAATGGGAAAGTCAGAAGTAGAAGAGATGCCATCGCCTAAACCAGCCGCATTTGTCGGCGCAAACAATCCCGCAATCGATGTGGATCATTTGTTCACCTACCACGCGCCGACGCCGGAACAGTTACCACGCTTCGCCTCGATCCGTGAAGGTGCCCGCATTTTTGCGCACATCATCCTAAACAACACGAAGCCGGGGCCGGATCAGACTTTTGCTATTCGGCAGTTGGGCGACTGCGTGATGACCGCGAACAAGTCAATCGCACTGGAGCGCCCGCAACAAACACAGATAGTGAAATAATCCAGATTCTGGATCAATATTGAGGCGAGGCCCGGAAGGTGTGATGGGGAGAGGTGTGGCACTGTTACGCTAGGTCGGGATAGGCGCGGTGTGGTAAGTGGGCGGAGTCCTCAATCTCCGCCCACAAATTCGGGAGGGAAAAATGGCAAGACCGATGATAGAAGCGGTGTCGATGCGCTATGAGTTTACAAAAGAAGAGCGCGGCGATTTGGGGGCTGAACTTGCTCAGGTATATCAGGAGCGAGCGAAGCTCGATGAAGATAGAAAATCTATGGCCGCTCAGTTGAAGGAGCGCGAAGCGGGGATGGAAAACCGCATCGGCACTCTCTCTCGGCAGATTACCGCTGGACACGAAATGCGGACATACGACTGCACGTTGCGCTGGGACTCGCCAAACGTTGGCGAGGTTTCGTATTACAACAGCGTAACCGGAGAATTTGTCAAAGCTAGGCCAATGACCGTGGCCGAGCGCCAGCTCGATCTCCCGCTCCAGACCGAGGAACAGACAAAGCAGAATGTCGTCTCGTTCTTCAAGAAGGGTGGCGAGGTTGTAGAGGGAGGCGCAAAGGAGGGCGAAGAGACGCCGGGAGGCTCCGATGCTCCACCGGAGACGCCGCAGCCGCAGGGTGAAGCTGTAGCGACGCAGAGCGGCCCACCAGAGCCGCCTGCCGACTGGCACGGAAGTCTTGAGGAATATTACGCGCATGTCGGATATAAACCGGAGCCACCGAAGCCAGTTCTCCCGGCGCGCGGGAAGCGCCCGAAGAAAGGTGTTGACACGCCGCCAGAAACTACGGTTCAATGAAAGCTGCTCTGGTGAGTTAATCCCTCCAAGGTACCTCGCCCGCTAAGCGCCCGAAGGCCCCGTTCTCCTGTAACCTCGTCCCCCCGACAGGCTAAACAGAACGGGGCTTTCGCCTTTCCGGGTCTTCCACAATCAGGTACCTGTTTTGCAAACAATCCACAACAATTTTTGCTGTGGAAAACACTTGCGCGCAATTCTTGAATGCGTATGATGGCTGAGTCAGGCCGTACAACCTGATGCCTCAAACAGCGAAGTCAGCATCCGCGCCGGTCGGGGTCGGCTCCAATCGACCCCACCACCTCGCACTGAATCCTGCGTGAGGACACTGGCGTGTGGATTAAGGCTGAACTTTGCTGGATAGCTTCCAGCGGAAAATTGAGGCAATCCTATGCTTGACGCTCACAGAGCGCCACAGGCACGCGCTAGTTTTTTGTCTTTTGAGGGATCGAAAGTGAATGAACTAAAAAAGCTACTTGATCGTCCCATTGCTTTTCATCGACCTTTCGTAAAAATCACTGGCAGCGTTAATGGCGCGCTGATGCTTTCACAGGCTTTCTATTGGGCTAATCGCACCAACGATCCCGATGGTTGGTTTTACAAAACACAACAGGAATGGGAAGAAGAGACCGGCCTCACCCGGCGAGAGCAGGATGGAGCAAGAGCGAAACTCCGCTCTGTTGGCGTCATCGAAGAAAAGCTCGTTGGGGTACCTGCGCGCCTCTATTACCGCGTGAATATGAAAGCTTTGGTTGAGGCTATGCACGAAACCGCCAAACTAGATGCACCGGACCCCCAGCCAGATGCACCAAACAGCCAAACTGTAGGCACCGAACCGCCAAACTCTATGCACGAAACCGCCAAACTATTAAAGAACAGAGACTACACAGAGACTACACAGAGACTACCTGACGCGGCAACTCCCGTGGAAAACCCAAAAAGCCCTCAGGTGCCTATCAAGTCTGAAATTACTTCGCATATGGTTGCGAAAGGCGTAATCGAAGAGCTAATGCTCGCAGGGAAAGATCTTGCAGTAAACCTTGAGGCAATTGCTCAGGCAGAACTAAAACGCGGCGGTAATCCAGACGACATCCGCGACCGTATGATCGCGGCGTGGCGGCTGTACGAACAGGAAAAGTCAAAGCTGGAGTACGTCAAGGGACCGGCAAAATTTTTCGGCGACGGCGACTGGCGAGATCCAAAGTCGTGGCCATACCCGAAGGGATCGCGAAAAAAAGATCCTTTTGAAAATATGAAATTCATTAACTCTGGGGGGAAGAAGTGAAATCGCGAGAGCCAATTAAGACGGCGATGATTCGGCATAACGAAGGCATGATCCGGGATCTGATTCTGATGCCGGATACGCAAGATGCAACAAAACACGTACTGCTTGTCAGGCAGACAAAATTCAATGGCGATGACGGTTCTGTTTCATCGAAACGTATGACATTCACCGAAGAAGAGATGCTCATGATCGCCAACTTCTGGAGTACGCGGCATGAGTAGGGACGACTACGCCGTTCCAGATAAAGCGCCAGAGAAGCCGCCATCGCGGCGCAAGCGGCCTGCGCTGACAGATGGTGATGTATTGCACAACATCACGCTTCCGGCCAACATCGATGCCGAGAAAACGATTCTTGGCGCGGTCTTCATGGACGAGGATTACATCTTCGAAGCCATCGAGAGGCTTCAACCTGAAGACTTTTCTCTTGACTCACATAAGCGGATTTTTGCCTGCATGCTTAGCTTGTCGCGTGAGCGCGAGGCAATCGACATCGTCACAGTAAGTAACGATCTCTCAAAGAAAAAAGAGATCGAGTACATCGGCGGTGTGGCGTATCTTGCGTCTCTGTCGGAAGGTCTGCCAATGAGGCCACAGATCGACGACTATATCCGGATTGTGAAAGACAAGGCAATGGCGCGCCGGTTGATTCACGTGTGTTCTAAAACAATCACGCAAGCCTCAGATCAATCAGAGCCATCATTGATCACAGCAAGCGCCCTAAGCGCTGGCCTTGAGGAAGTGATTTCAGGCAGCGTTCATCGCCGTCTCGTTCCTGTCGATGAAGCGACTATCGAAGTTCTCAACGACTTTGAGAAGCAAGCTCAGCTTACAGAGACTCCGGGGTTTAGTTGGGGCGTTGAGGGCCTTGACGAGGCGACAGGGGGCATCCAGCCCGGAGAACAAGCCGTTGTCGGCTGCTACTCTGGAGTCGGTAAGACGACGCTCCTCGCGCAGATCGTGGCCGCAAATTGTCTCAAGGGCCGCAAGATCGCGCTGTTTTTGATCGAGCCAACCAAGAAGACATTTCTTCGTCAGCTCTACGCTGTGCTTCATGGCATCCGCTACACGGCGTGTACGAAGCCATGGCTCGCTACATCACACGAGAAACAGCAGTTCCGCGACGCCGCGCGCTTCGTGGCGAATGAGTGGGCTAAGAGCCTATTCCTATTCGACGAACGCAACCTGACGCTTGACGAGGAGATTGCGCACGGTCGTCTGGCAATGCATCGCCATGGCGTGGAGTTGATCGGGATCGACTACATCCAACGCATGCAGGTTCCCGCGACCGACAAGAATGAAGACATGCGGCTCCGAATGGGGCGCGCCAGTATCGCGAATGCGGAACTAGTGAAGGATACTGGAGCCCGAACATTAGTCTTGTCGCAGTTGAATCGCGGGGGTAATCTTGAATCCGTTCCAACCATGAACATGCTGCGCGAGTGCGTACATGGCGATACGCGCGTAATTGACGCGGTGAGCGGCAGGCTATGGAAAGTGGCTGATCTTGAGGCTGGCGCGATGATTATGGCAGTAGATGATTGCCAACACGTTCGGCCTGCCAAAGTGAGTAAAGTGTGGAGTACCGGCGTAAAGCCAGTTTGGAAAGTTAAAACATCGACCGGAAAAACAATCACATGCACAGCAAATCATCCACTTCGTTCAGCTACGGGGTGGAAAACTGTAAAAGAACTGCAAACAGGAGACTGCATTGCTTCTGCGATGTATATACCAGAGGCAAAGGAACCAGAAGATAATCACTATGACCTATGCAGGCTTCTCGGATATTTGACAGGAGATGGGAGCTACCTGCGCAGCAGATCAGTATCATTTATTTCCAATGACACAGAGACGTTCGATGATGTGGAAGAAATTATGCTGAATTACTGGCCAAGCATTTCAGTGCATCGCAAAAAAAGTTCCCGATACCACGAGGCCAGCTTCACAATGGCGGGGAATGTGTCGAAAAATAACGGCAATCCTGTGCGAGTATTTCTTCAGGAAATTGGCGTATATGGGCAGCGTGACAGTGAAAAACATATTCCGGAGTACGTCTGGGCTCGCGGTAGAGAAGGTGCGCGGCAATTTTTAGCCGGTTATCTCGCCACGGACGGGTGCGTTAAAAAAGAAAAATACAACTCCGGGCTGACAGGATGGCGAGTTCACTTCGATAGCACCAGCTATCGGCTAGCGAGAGATATACAAACGCTCCTCCAAAGACTTGGAATAGTGTCTTCAATTTCAAACGGATACACTTCCAAGAAAGCAACAAAGCCACTCTATCGTGTGTACCTCAGTTCCTATAAACCAAATCTTTTATGGTTTGCCTCAACGATTCCAGTGAGAGGTCGCAAAGCGGAGTTGTTGGCGTCAGCAGCGGCGTGGTGCGACAACACGAAGACAATAACCAATTCAGGCCCGTTCGGTCTTCCTCGTGAGATTAGCCGCTACGCGTCTATTCGTTACGCTGGCCTGTGGAAAGATCAAGGGAAAATGATGGACAGGGAAAGGGCCGCTGCGCTGGCATGTAAATTTTCAGATCAATGGCTATTGTCTTACGCCAAGAGCGATTTGTTATGGGAAAAAGTTGTTGCTATTGAACCGGCTGGAGAGGCTGAGGTGTACGATCTTACAGTGCCAGAAACGGGAGCGTTTTTAGCAGACGGTCTAGTTGCGCATAATAGTGGTCAGCTTGAGAATGACGCTACAACGATCTGCCTATTGCACCTCAAGTGGGATTCTGATCTCGGCCACTTCACAGATGAGGGAGCTGGGATCATCTGCAAGCAGCGCTTCGGGGTTCCGTGTAACGTGAAACTTTTCAAGGATTCAAAGACTGCAAAGTGGTGTTCCGGCGACAGGCCGGAAGGTGAAGTGGCGTACGAGCAGCCAAAGCTTTACTAGCTTAGTCCGGGAGAAGACGAGGAGGGTACGATGGAAATTGTCCACGTCTTGGACGAGAAACAACGTGCACTGGTACTCGAAAGCGGACGAGTGCTTGTGGAGAGCAATGTCACACTCCGTAACGTTTCAAAGCTGATCGCATGGCATGGTGGGTTCATTGAGCACCTCGCCGATCAAGGTGCTTGGGGAGTTCTCGGATTTGCCAATCAGCACGAGTTCCGGATCGCCAAAGGCTTCAGCCGGTCAAACTGGTATAGGTTGGTCGCTATAGGTCTGCGATTCCAGAAACTGGACTGTGACAGCTACCTCGCGATGTCAACAGAAAATGCGGAACGGTTAGGTTTGGAGCGGGAAGATGTTCGCCTCGATCCGGAAAATTTGCGCGCCGCTGCTGAAATGAAAACTTCCGACTTCGCCGACTACCTTGTTACCAAGGGAGCCCACGCGGAAGGAAAGTCAAAATCTGAGAAGTGGGCGGAATGGAATTTCAAACTTCGAGCTGAGCAGAAGAAAGTCATGCAAGATGGGCTGCGCGGTTGGATGGTTGAGCATGAACTCGAAGATGAAACGTTCGCTCTTGAACTTCTAATTGCAGAATACCGCGACCGCCCAGCAATGACGACATTTATGCTTGATGCGAAAGATAAGCTCACGCAGGCGATTAAAGAAACTTCGGATCTCAGCAGTTTAAAACTGACCGTAGCAAATCACGTTTTAGAAATGGGTCATATAATTGAAGTGTGCTGCGGTGAAGTAGACGCAGCATAGCCGCCGAGGTCAGGTGAGGTATGTCGTCGTGAGTTGACGCGAGGCGCGGCTGGGTGCGGTATGGTTAAAGAAAAGGGTGGCTTCGGCTACCCTTTTCGGTTTAGATGGTTCGAGAGAGGAGACAGCGTAATGCAATCAGTATCGCCTGTTCTAACGGAAAAGGAAGTAGAAACAGAGCAAGTCATTGCTCTGGACCAGAAGAGATACTACCCCATCATTGTCTGCCGATACGTATACCACGACAAAGATGGAAACCCGGATGGAGCCGCGAGTCTTACCCGGTATCGCTTCACTGATGAAGATCGCGCGCTGATTGCAAAAGGTGCCGACTTGATTCTCTCGCAGCCGCATCATGCGCAGATGATGCCGGTAGGTTTGCAGCTAGCAATGCCAGATGAGTACCCAGTTTAGTTCTTGACAAGTAATTACTGCCAGTATAGTGTCTTCGGTATGCCTCAGCGAGTCGTAAGGGTTACGATCTGGATTTGTCTGCGATGCGGTCACGAGTGGAGTAGTAAGGATGGTAGTAAGCCAGTCTGCTGTGGGAGCTGCAAATCGCCGTATTGGGATCGTCCTAGACAATCCGCAAAACAAAAGGCTACCGGGGGGAAATAATGGCAACAAAGAAAGCGGCACCTGCGCCAACGCAGGATAGCAAGAGCGCTGTCGTACAAATCAAACCACCAAAGTTTCAGATTGGTGTTTTTAAAATCACTGGCACAGCACCGTTGGTGATGAACAAGTTTCCGCAAAAAGCCCTTGAGCAGATGGAAGACAAGCAGCGCGCAGGCAGTCAGGCGCGCAAGGGGCAAAAGAGAGAGTCGAAAGATTTCGAATCTCTCTATGAGGGCGCAAAACATATCGCGCGGCAAGGCTGGTGTGGTATCCCAGCGTCGGCGTTCCGAAATGCAATGATCTCCGCCTGCCGTCTCGTTAATTTTAAAATGACACTCGCGAAGCTGACGATCTTCATCGAAGCGGATGGTTTCGATAAAGACGAAGGCACGCCGCTGGTGCGGATCACATCCGGCAATCCGAAGCCAGTAAAGATGGCTGTCAGAAATGCAACTGGCGTCTGTGATGTTCGTATCCGCCCGATGTGGGACGAATGGTCGGCTGTCCTGCGCATTCGTTTCGACAACGACCAATTCTCACTTACTGACGTCGCCAACTTGCTGGACCGAGTTGGCCAGCAGGTCGGACTCTTGGAAGGCAGGCCCGACTCGAAGGCGTCGGCTGGCATGGGTTGGGGACTATTCAGAATTGAGGAGGCTAAGAAATAATGGGCACACTCTCGGCGAGTACACCAATCATTGACGAACTTCGTGCAATCGCGGCAAAGCACGAAGGTCGTCTTCACGCAGAAGAAGTTGTCAAAGCCGCCCGTTCTCAGAATTCTCCTTTACATGACAAGTTCATGTGGGACGATACTGAAGCGGCTCATCAGTATCGCCTAGAGCAGGCGCGCCACTTAATCCGTACGACGATTCAGTACATCGATGTCGGCGGATCGCCGCGCCCCGTGAATGTATTTGTGAGTCTCAGTAGCGACCGTGAAGATGGCGGCGGCTACAGAGAGCTACAAACGGTTCTCAAAAAGAAAGAGCATCGAGAGGTTCTTCTCGCCGACGCTCTCAAAGAGATGCGGTCGTTTGTGGATCGGTATGAGACGATCAAGCGGCTCAGTAAGGTCGTCGGTGAAATGAAAAGAATCTTGAAGACAGTGGCAGCATAAGTACGTTCGGGTGCGGCAGGTATGGTAAGGACGGGGATGCTTTGGAAGGGTTCGTTGTGGTGCGCTTAGGTGAGGCATCGCATTGCAGGCGCGGATAGGTTGGGTTTCGTTCGCAGTGATGTGGCTTGCAATGGAGATTTGAGCTACGGAGTTGCAGGCATGGTAAGGTTCGCAAGGTTTGTCTGGGTAAGCTGAGCTACGGAGTTGCAGGTGTGGTTAGGCCCGGTTGGTTAGGAAGTGAGTGGCAAGCCGAGGCATTGCAGGTACGGTTGGGTGAGTCTAGTTCGGGCTCGTCAGGGCGTGGCAAGGTGCGGAGTTGCAGGTTAGGAATGGTCCGGTAAGGCGCAGTACGGATGCGCCGGGAAGGGCAACGCTTTGCAGGCGAGGAGAGGACTGGTTAGGTTTGCTGTGGTCCGCTCGGGTATTGCAGGTGTGGAACGGGCGGCTAGGTCCGGCTGTGTTCGCTAAGGCTGCGCGGGGTTGGGCTGAGTGAGGTAAATAAGCAGAGTGTCGGGTAACCGACACTCTGCTAAAAACTTGGAGGTTTTGATGGGTAAGACGGTCAATAAAGTTTTTCTGCTTGGCAATGTTGGAAAAGATCCTGACATGAAGTCAACAGGCGGCGGCACGCTCGTAGCGAGCTTCTCTCTCGCTACAGCAGATCGAACAAAAGACGCTCAAGGTAATTGGAGTGAGCGCGCCGAATGGCACAACCTTAAAGCCTTCGGTCGTACTGCCGAGATCATCCGCGACTATGTCGTGAAGGGCTCAAAGATCTTCGTCGAGGGCAAGCTTCAGACCAGTAGCTGGGACGACAAGCAGAGCGGCAAGAAAGTCTACCGCACTGAGATTATTGTCAACGACATCTCACTACTCGGCGGGCGCGAGGATTCAGGATCTGGTGGCGGTCAGTCGTATGGCAAGCAGTCGCGTGATGATTCGTACGACGCGGACCCGATCACAGACGAGGATATACCCTTTTAGAAAACCCTTTCTGAAGAAAACTGTGATACAGTCTATTCATGAAGAAGACGTGTTTTCGATGCGGGAAAGAATTGGATATCGAGATGTTTTATCGGCATCCACGAATGGCCGATGGGCGTCTCGGAAAATGCAAGGACTGTACTCGTGAAGATGTCACAACAAACCGTAACGCAAAAATCGATAAAGTGCGCGCATATGACAGATTGCGAGGCGTAACGCAAAAGAGAATCAAAAGCAACACTCGAAACACGAAGAGGTGGCGCGCGAAAAGTCCTCGTAAGTACGCAGCTCACAATCTTCTTAACAATGCGATCCGCGACGGGAAGTTGAAAAGCAAACCGTGCGAGCGCTGCGGAGCAGAAAAAGTTCATGCTCACCACGAAAACTACGACAAGCCGCTGGAGGTTGTTTGGCTGTGTACGGTACACCATCACCAGCGGCATAAGGAAATGAAGGCAGCAGGAATCGTACCGTAATCCTTGGAGGGATGATGAGTAAAAAGCGGCTATGGATTGTGTTGAGTGTTGCTGGTTTCGCGGTAGGGTGTGGAAAGAGTTACTCAGATTTACAAGATGAGAGACTTGAGAACCTTTCTGCAAACATTTCCTATCACAAAGATGACCGTACTGGCTTATGTTTTGCCGCGATATCTTCGCGCACATATGGAGCCGATACGGTTGTGAGCATCGCTAACGTCCCATGCGCTAACGTCGAGAAGTATATCGTGAAAGGAAAAACATATGGAATGGAACCATAAAGGGGTCATGATCGAGGCGACAGCGGCAGGCACGTTCAGGGCTGTTTTTGACGGCACCCACATCAGCAAAGGGTCGCTCTCAGCCGTTAAGAAAGACATCGACAAACGTCTGGAAGAGAAAGCCAAAGAAGTGACGCTGAGTTTACCTGTAGTGGTGCTGAGAGCCTCCGATAGGTTTTCTGGTACCAAACGGGAAATCGATTCAGCGGTCATCACTGGTATTGACCGAAACTCTCTGAAAGCCATTGGTCATAATATTGAAGCGAAGGCCGGTTGGAAAAACGACGAGATCCTTCCGGAGTCAAAAGAAAACAAGAAGTTACTTCATGACTACGTGCAGGCTGAAGCGGAATTTAATCGGCTGAAAGAACTCGTAGACAGACGTTCCGTGGACACTTACTTCGGCAGTGCTTTTAGTGTCCGGAACAAAATTCAGTACCATGAGGCCGTCAAAAAGCTTGAAGAGAGCTACGCTAAGGCGAAGAAGAGTGAAGCGGATTAAGGGCTGGCCAGTGATGAAAGAGAAGTGCGCGTCGTGCCCGTTTGGGCCGAACGGCGACCGCGAACTGCGCGCGAAAGTCATAGAACGCACCGGATTCAACGCGAGCCAAATCTGCCATCACCCAGCGATACATGGCAAGAAACAGACACATCTCTGCCGGGGAGCCCGCGACGAGCAGTTGACAATCTTGCACCGCATGGGCTGGATATCAGAGCCGACCGACGCGGCATTCGCGGAAACATCGAGGAGGATACTTGGCACATGATGCGCAGAAAACTTATCTAGGCGACGGCGTCTACGCTCAGCATCGCGAGGATGATGCGATTTTACTGACCGTCGAAGATGGCCTTGGACATAACGAACAAATTGTTCTCGAATTCGAGGTCTATACGGCTCTTGTCCAGTATGCCTGCCGCGTGTGGCCGGGAGGCGACGGTGGATAAGCCGATGTTCCCTAAGCCCGGGCAGATCAAAAAGCAGCCGGAAGCTGTGAAGGTTCTCAAGGACGGTAGGGAAATTTGTAACATGAACACCACAGCCGGACGTAAGGAATACTTCCGTCGTATCCGGGTCATGTGGGAACGACAAGACAAGGTATGCTGCCTGTACGGCAAAGTGGAAGGGTGCCCGGGCAGGCTCAGTATTGTCGATGCCACCTTCGAACATCAGGATGGCAGAGGGCACGGCGGAGGTCATCACGATGACAGAATCGAGAAGCCAGATCCTGTTACAGGAGAGATTAAGCCATACAACGGAGCGGCGCACAACCTTTGCAATATGAGAAAGGGCTCAGTCAGAATGGACTACAACTCTGACATCTTGGAGGCGATATGAGATCAATTGGAGAACACTTCGTATGTCTCACGCATCCCGCTTTCAAAGAGCTGGACGATGCGATAGAAGTAAGGCATGTTATGAGGTGTCACGGCGTGCAGGGCTGGACGATAGAGAGCTGCTTGATATGTGGAGGTTTTCATCTTCGCAAGCCGAGCATGTCGCGTGATAAGCGGCGGCTGCTCTGGTTCTTAGCCTGCGTGATTGTAATAGTGCTCGCAGCAGTGGGAGCATCAGTATTTAATAGCTTGTTCTGGTTTGGCGCATGGGAACTGATCGGGTTCATGGTTGCGGTAGTTGGCGTTTATTGGCAGTATGGCAAACTGTGATGCGCGCAATTTACTTGACACCCGAAATCCGGTAGCGCAGAGTAATAGATAACCCAGTCCAGATACTGGAATGTTTTCCGGGAGAAAACATCAATGTCATGGAAAGATATTGTCTGGAAAGAGCACGATGTGCCTGTTCCTGACGCTCAGCCTCATCACTCATCTCCTGCGCCGCCAGCTCCGGTCGATACTCCAGTTGTCACTGAGAGTTCTCCAGTGAGCCCCGAAACGCCCGATGCAGACATCTACCAGCGCTTAGTGGGAAAGACCGACTGGGAGAGTACACCGGTCTTTCTCGCGATCAAGAAGCACCTTGCGCCGATGAAAGATGTAGCAATCGATCCCAAGACGAAGTTCACTATCGCGCTCAAACAGGCAATGGAGATGGATGGGATAAACCCTGCCGACGTCACTGCCGCCTTTGAATCTGCCAAGGCAAATCTCCAGAGTCAACTGAGCAACTTTAAGCAGATAGTAATGAATAAGACGGCGACTGATGTCGATGCGAAGAAAAAGAAGGCCGAAGAGCTTCAACAACAGGTACAACAGCTCACCAAAGAAGCCTTCGATGCGCAATCTAGACTTCAGACTCGCGAGCATGCCTTTGAGTTTGCTGCCCAGCAACGTCTTGCTGAGATCACCACAAAACAGGCCGAATACAGCAGCCTATTATCCTAAGGAGACCCATGCCAAACAATCAACTTGCGCTACCAGACAATTTCAATCCGATGTCATGGCGCGGTCCAGACGGTAAGCTTAACCGCGAATTCTGGGGCGCGTTACTGGTGGGCGGTTCCATTATTGGGCTCGTCTTGTACTTCTGGAGCATCTTGCTGCCGTGGCTCCTGAGCATGATGGTGGATACGCTCCACCTGACATTCCTTATCGGCCTGTTTATCAGCATCCTGTATCTCGTGCTTGGCAAGCGCCCTCGCATGATGTTTCACGTGCTGATCCGCCGAATGACCAGCGTCTTTATCGCGACCTATCCAATTCAGATCATCCAAGAGCAGTTGTCGAAGATGAAGAAGAAGCGCGCAAAGTTTAACGGGCACATGACCCGCCTCAGCGCAGCTATTCGCCAAGTCAAAGATGTGATGGCTCAGAATGCCAAAGAGGCTCAGGAAGGTATGGGGCAGGCGCTTCAGGCGAAAAAGATGGCCAGCGCTGCCAAAGATCAGGACGAGCAGTTGCGCATGGAGCTTCAGATGAAGCGCAATGCGCGCAGGGCTGAGCGGCGCAATCAATCCAATATTGGCTTTTCTGAGCTTCTCAAGAAGTTGCAGAAAATATACAGCACTCTGAGTCGATACGCCACCAACCTCGATTTCTTCATCGAGGATACAGAGGACGATATCAAGCAGAAGCGGATCGAGTACGAAACCTCGCAGAATGCAGGCGGCGCAATTAAGGCCGCGATCTCGATGTTGTCTGGAGACAGCGCGGTCGAGGAGGAGATGTACAGCGAGGCGTACTACCAGATTCAGAAACAAGTCAGCGAGCAGCTCGGATACATGGACGACTTCCAGCGCCTATCGCAGAACTTCATGGATGGTATGGATGTCAAGACAGGCGCTGTCGATGATGCTGCCCTGAAGCAGATGGAAGAGTTTGAACATAAGCTCCTTACGTCTGGTGACAAGAGCCTTGAGATGTTCACGATGGACAAATCTTCAAAACAGGAACCGGTCCTGATTCCCCGCGTGGCGAGCGGCAGCAATGATCTCAGTGACCTTCTGTAAATCAACAGCCGGGAGAAAGAACCTATGTTTAGCTGGTGGGAAAATTTAACAGGCATCGCCAAGGCTGGGGTCCTCGCCTTGCTCGGTGTCATTCTCTTCTGGGTACTGCGGCAACCAGCAGTGCTCGCGCATCTACCATCATCCTTTGCCAAAGCGGTCAGCGTCGGCAAAGTCAACATGCCCAAGATTGAAGACGCGGCAATCCCCGACGTCAAACCACTCCCATATCCAAGCGATTCGGACGCATCAGTAGGGGCGACTCTGGTTCGCGGCGGGATCTGGGAGTGGAACGCGCAGCTCGGATTACTCCTCGCGAATGGCGGTAAGACAACCAAGCGCGGATCACAGACGGAGAAGTTTGGCGTCAACCTCTCTCTTGAGCGGCAGGACGATACTGGCAAGATGCAGGACGGACTCGTAGCCTGCGCTAAAGAGTTAAAGGACGGCGCAAAACAGTGTTCTAACGGCTACAACTTTGTCGTGATTATGGGTGGTGGTTCACCACAATTCGTTGCCGTAGGAAACAGCAAGCTTCGGGCGGCTGGCCTTGGTCCAGAATGGAACTTCAAAACATTCGGCGCGGTGGGAAGGTCGAATGGTGAGGATGGTTGCTGGGCTCCAGAGAGCTACAAATCCAGTCCGCATTCGATTGCTAACACTGAGATGAAGGATGCAAACGGCAATGTATTACCGCAGCATGGCCTTCTGATTGAGGCTGTTGTTCGCGATGACGACTATAACATTTGTGTGAAGCACGCAGGCGACAATGGCGTGCTGATCAACCCTGACGAAAAGACGTTTGATCCAAATGCTTTGAATTTTTTGAACTCACAGGACTATATCACCGCTGCGACAGATTACGTGTCGGGGAGTAAATGTGAGGATCGTAAACTCGTTCAGGACGGTCATCCAACCGGCAAAGACGTGCATGTTTGTGTGAATGGCGTGGCCACATGGTTCCCGGGTGATGAGATTCTTGCGACCAAGCGCGGCGGACTTGTTCCGATTGCAACGTCACATGACTATCTGATGTCCGCAGTTCTTGTTGGTCCTGCCAAATTTTTGTCGGATAACCATGACGAAATCGTCAACTTTCTTTCCGCTGTAGGGACCGCTGGCGATCAAGTCCGCGCCTTCCCTGAGGCCAAGCGGCGGGCGTGCAAGATCTCGGTTGACGTCTACGATGACAAAGGCGATGGTGGCGACGCTAACGGCAGCTACTGGTGCAAAGGCTTCGACGGCTACACGGCACGCGATGCCACTGGTACCTCTGTACGTCTAGGCGGCAGCGCTGTGTACGGCATGGCCGATATGCTGAAAGTCTTCGGGATCAAAGAAGGCGCGAACGACGATTACCGCAGCGTATACAACGCGTTTGCGACCTTCGACAACACCTACTTCCCGACGATATTCAAGAAGACCGTGATCCCGCCAGTGAGCGAGGTTGAGATCAAGAGCTACATGAACGATGCCCGGGATCGTCTGAGCGATACAGGTACCTCGTTTGCTGCGGCTCAGACGGTCGATTACAGCTCACAAGCGAACGGTCGGCAGCTTGGAGATGCGAACTACCACATCAACTTCGCCACAGGCTCCGCAATGCCGTTACCAGACGGTGTAGCAGAGCTTCAGCAACTTCGCGATTCGCTTGCGATCACGAGTGCGGCGATTGAGGTGTCTGGCCACACCGACAATACCGGCAACTCTGCGGCGAACGAAGATCTGTCGCGTCGTCGCGCACAGGCCGTAGCAGACTTTCTGCATCGTGCTGCTCCATCCAGCTTTCCAATGAACCGTTTCCGGATCTCCGGTTATGGCGATCAGAGGCCGGTGGCGAGCAATACGACCACAGATGGACGCGCGCAGAATAGGCGCGTCGAAATACTACTCCGCAGTAACTAACCTTGGAGGAAACATGGCAAAAACCACAGTAGAACAGTTGCAACAAGATTTACAGGCCGCGTGGGAAACAGCATCCATCCGCCTAGGCGAGTCTATTATGGCTACCGCAAAAATCGTAGCCGCAGGCTCCGCTCTGACGGGGGAAATAATGTCCCTCACAAAGAAACCCCTTAACCTGCCAAAGAGGAAGGCAGCAGCAGTGAAAGCTGTACGGAAGCCTCGTCGCAAGCTGTCGGCGGCTGCACGCAAGCGGATCAGCGACGCGCAGAAGAAGCGCTGGGCAGTATCAAAGAAAATCGCTAAGGCAGCAGCAGCGAAGTAGCAAGGAGAAAAAGAACAATGACGTGGCCGGAAGCAATCTACAAGATCATCGTTGAAGGTGGTGGCGGGCTGCTTACGGCCATTGTTCTCGTCGCAATGTTTACCGACTTTTTTGAAGGTTTATTTGGATCAAAAACAGTCTACGAAATCCCAGAAGAGACTCTCGAAATACTGCGAGATCTCGCGAACGAGATGAAGGAATTTATCCCAGACAGTAAACCTCATGTGTACCGCTCCACAATCTGTTCATGGGCGGCAGCGTTAGACCGGATCATCGACGAGGATCAATGATCAGTAAAATCTTCATTCCGAATGCGAAGATCGACCGCCAGTCATTCGTGATCATAGTGACCGTAGAGATTTTTATCGCGCTGTGCGCTTGGTGGCAGTCTCCTGTCGCGTTCATTCCGAAGCCGCTGGAAGTATGGCAGGCATTCGGAGATCTCTGGGATCAAGGGCTCGCTATAAATCTGCTCACGTCGTTGTGGCTGAATATAGAAGCGGTCCTGATAGCGACTGCGATTTCTTTGTTGATTGCGTGGGCGGGAACATTGCCTGTCTTCCGCGCGCCGGTCATGCTGATCGGAAAACTGCGTTACGTGAGTATGGCTGGACTTCTATTCGCATTCACTCTTGTGACAAACAATGGCCACCAGTTGAAACTGACAGTGCTGGTCTGGGCAGTGACCGTATTCTTTGTGGTCTCGATGGTTGACGTACTCAGTAGCACGCCGAAGGAGTTCCTAGATCTCGCACGTGTGATGCATATGGGACCATGGCGCACACTCCTAGAGGTTCAGGTGCTTGGAGCGGCAGATAAAGCGTTTGATGTCATGCGGCAGAACATTGCGATGGCGTGGTTAACACTTGCTTTCGCTGAGGCAATCAGCCGCTCAGAGGGTGGCGTTGGGGCTATGCTGGCGACGAGCGCAAAGTATTTTCATCTTTCAGAGATTGCGGCGTTGCAGATCGTAATTTTCTCAATGGGCCTTGCGCAGGACTATGCGCTGGGATGGTTGAAGCGGGTGTGCTGCCCGTACGCGTTTTTGGTTGTGGAGGCAAGATAAATGGCAGAGGTTGTCGGCAGTGGAGATTGGTTCGATCCTTTTGACTCAGCGCTCGACGGATGGAAAAGTGACGCAGGAATCAAAGTAATTGGACGAAACACAAGCAACGGCAGATTAAACGTATGGCATTACGACAACGAGGAGACGGCACATAAATTCGCAGAAAATCTTGCGAGGTGGACCGGCGATAGTGTTGTCGTGGTTCACATGATTGCGCGTTACAGATCAGAACCACCGAAACCAACAAAATATCCAGCGACGACAAAATGATCGTTCCCTACACATACCGCGACACAATCCTCAAGCTCGACAACGTCTGTGTCTCGTACGACGGTCGTCCGATCTTGAAGAACGTGTGCGCGGAGATTAGGGACATTTATGTACCCGGAAAAGTAACAGGGCAAATCGTCGCCTTCCTTGGACCTTCAGGTGTTGGCAAGACGACCCTCTTCCGAAACCTTGCAGGGCTCGAACGTCCAACATTTGGACAGATTCTGCTGGCGACGCAGAACGAGTTGGCTCCAGTCAAGGTCGGGCAGGTTGGCGTTGTCGCGCAGAGTTACCCTCTATTCGCGCACAGGACCGTGTTGGGGAACCTGATGCAGCCACTACGGCAGCATGGCGACAAGAACGCCAAGCAAGTCGCTATGGAGGCGCTGCGGCAGTTTGAGATCGAGGATAAAGCTCACCTCTATCCCTGCCAGCTCTCCGGGGGCCAGAAACAGCGTGTAGCGATCTTGCAGATGATTCTCTGTAAAGAGCGGTTAATTCTCATGGACGAGCCGTTCTCAGGTCTCGATCTGATCAAACTGGAGAAGGCGTGCGAGCTGATCCAGCAAGCAGCAGATCTCGACGAGTTGAACACGATCATCGTGGTGACACATGACGTGACGGCGGCAGTCTCTATCGCTGATCACATCTGGTTGTTAGGACGTGACCGCGACACGCATGGTGACATCATCCCGGGCGCACGGATCGTCGATACGATTGATCTTCTGGAGCGTGGGCTCTGTTACGAGAAGGGAGCCATAACAGATCCGAAATTTACCGAAACTATACGCGAAATCAAAGAGAGGTTCAGGACCTTATGAGCGACGACAACGTTTATACCCTCACTCAGCTCCAACACGCTGAGACCGGCGATGGCCCATGGCGGCTGTACCTCTACGGCAAGAACGGATATCACAGCCGTGGAACGTGGTTTCGCAAAGGCGAGATGAAGTATCCAGACGAGGAGATCTCGTTTGATGAAGCGCGGGACCGCGAGCACTTTGCGACAAAGGCTGGGATGGAGGTTCGCATCACGGACGGCGGTGACATGCTCGTCTTTCACTCTCAGGGCGGCAAGGTTGTATACGGCGAGAATTTCTGGAAAGAAGCGGAGGGACACTCTGATGGGATATCGTGACGATTTTCGAGAAGTAGAACGCGACGGCTGGTGGACTCTGCCACGCGTTGCGCTGGCATTCCTCGCGTTGATGTGCGTCAGCTTCGTACTGACGTTTGTGTCAGATTCGTTCAATCTGATTAGTTACAAATTCTGGGCACCCAAGCAAGAAGCTGCACGCCGGAAGGTCTACGAGCAAACGAAGTCTTACCGGCAGGGATCTATCCAGAGGCTCAACACACTTTGTACTCAAGTGTCGCAGGCCGACGCAGAACACAGGCCAATGCTCAACGACGTGATTGATCACGAATTCGCTGAATGGAACATGGACGACGTACCAGACTACTTGCAGTCATGCCTTGCGAATGCAAGGCGGTAAAAGGGGATCATGAAAAGAATAGTGCTACTCACCGTCGCGCTGTTGATTGCGATCTGTATATCCGGATGCTACTCAACCGCCAATCAAAGCAATGACTCCAAGATCGCTCAGCAGCAGGAACGCAACCTTGCCGAAGGAGATGCGCAGGTACCTCCGCCGTCAATTGTTAATTGGAATGAAAAGCGGATGGTAAAGCTGATTCAGGAGAAGCGGGATACGCCGAATCTCGCGACGTGGACATACACCAAAAATATGGATGGGAAGTACACGTTTGTTTGCGAATCAATCGGCTATGGCGTGCCATACAACACGCGTTCGAATAACCCTCAACACTACGAGTTCATGACGACGCGAACGGGGGCGTACTATAACGGCAGCGGCGGGTCGGGATTTTTCACTGACGGTCAAGGCAATCGACTCTGGGGCGAGCACGCCATAGTCGCACAACCAGAGCCGAATGGACTTTTCATTCCAGACTCAGCGAAGGGAACTTGGAACCTCTGTAAAGATCCCAAAACTGGCAAGCCGGACGTGACGTATCAGGAAGAGGACATTGCGGTCTTTCCGTACAAGCTTCCGGCAGAGATGGTCGAGGGTTATCACGGCGAGCCGATAAAATAATGTCTCACGCCGACAGCGCTCTTCTCTGCCTGATGGCGTTCCTGACAATATTCGGTGGTGTGGTGATCGTAATTTTGCGCAGGAGGAGACGATGATTCCACCGATGTGGGAAAGAGATCCTGAACCTGAACCAGTTTTAACCGCCCTCTTTGCGCTGTGGATTTTGATCCTACTGGTTCTAGCGATACGCGCTTGGTAATTCCTTGGAGGGATCATTGAGTCTGCAAATCATCATAGAGAAGCTGGATACAGCGTGTTGTCCTGAGGATGTCTTTACCGACATCACAAAGGACTACCGCAATCTAGCCAAGATCTGTCATCCAGACAGAAACAACGGCGATCCTCTCGCAGAGCAGGCTTTTCAGAAACTGAATGCGATGAAAGAGGAGGCAGACAAGCGTGCCGACAATAAGACGTGGGGCAAACGCTTGCCGTTGGCGCACTGCGTCCCGCTGGAGATTGGCGCTTATAAAGTAAAGCGCTCGCCTTACATTGGCGACATTGCGGATCTCTACCGAGTAGAGAATAAGACGCACATCGTGAAGGTGGCGCGCAGTGCGGATGATAACGATCTACTGCGAGCAGAGCAGCGCGCGCTGGAGTTGATGAGCACGATTACAACGCCAGTACGTGACGGTGTGCCGCGCCTTCATGACAAATTCCAGATCGACGGAACGTGGAAGCGTGAAGTGAATGTGATCACACAGTTTTCCGGATTCTGGACTGCCGCCGAGATCCATTCGGTAACTCATATCGACGACCGCACAATGGTCTGGATGTTCAAACGCATCCTTGCTGTGCTCACATGGGCTCATCATTACAAGATCATTCATGGCGCGATCTTGCCGCCACATGTGATGTTCTATCCGGATAACGATGGTAGCAATGTTGATCCCCGCAAACACACAGTGCGACTTATTGACTGGTGTTACTCAGTAGACTATGAGAAGCGTACGCGGCTGTCTGCGTGGGTACCGGCATGGAAGGATTATTATGCGCCGGAACTTCTTGACAAGTCGTACGTCGGGCCTGAATCTGACATCTACATGGCAGCGCAGCTCATGATCTACCTGCTGCAAAAAACGCTGTTCATGCCAGAACTGCAAAAGGTGATTTTGAAGTGCCTTGAGAAAGATCCAAAGAAGCGCTACCGGAAGGCCGGAGATGCTTTGAAGGATTGGACTGAGGCGGCTGTGAAGGCGTTCGGCCCGCCTAAGTGGCATGAGTTTAATTTGCCGACAACCCCATCCGGGAGGTAGGAAAATGGGCGCTGGTAGTTGGGATAGCGGAGCGTATTCAAGCTCCAAGTCAACACGTGCTGCAACAGGAACATCGGCATTTGCCTACAGTTCCAGAGCATCGTCTGTGCATGCGGATCTCGATCCCATGCGAATCAACAAGAAGCCATTCGGCAAGCTGGAGTCACGCGACTCTGCCGATCATCCTGAGTCCAATGCCGTCTTCGTCTGCTTTGATGTGACGGGATCGAATAAGGCCCGGGCGGTGGATGCGCAGGACCGGCTACCAAATCTGATGGACCTCCTGAACAAGTATCTGGTCGATCCTCAGGTGGCTGTTGCTGCCAACGACGATTACAAAGTCGAAGGAAAGAATGCGGTCCAGATATCGGAATTCGAGACCGACAATCGCATTGACGATCACATTCAGAAGATCTGGCTGGTCGGCGACGGCGGCGGCAATGATGGCGAGAGCTATGATCTACTGCTCTACGCCGCTGCGCGCAAGATGGTGCTTGACTGCGTGGAGAAGCGCGGCAAAAAGGGGTACATGTTCATGTACGCCGATGAGCCGATCTTCGCCTCAGTCAGTAAGCATGAAGTGAAGGATATCTTCGGCGACGATCTGGAGAAGGATATTCCGATTGCCGAGATCATCGAAGAAGCACGCCGGAACTTCAACATCTTCATGATCTGGCCAGATCGCGGGTACGATCATGCGCGCAAGCAGTACATCAATCTGTTCGGTGCTGAGTTTGTTCTCGATCTACAGCATCCGAATCTTATCTGCGAGCTGATTGCCTCCACAGTCGGCCTTTACGAGGCCAAGGTGACGCCGGACGATGCTGTTACAGATCTCGTAGCGGTTGGTGTTGGCGATGCTGAGGCTCGGGCTCTGGTGAAACATGTTGGGGCAGCAGTATCCTCTCAGCTTGCAACCTCAGGGGCAGGAAAGGCAGCACGTCTCTAGGCTCTCTTTCGGGATACCCAAGCGGCAGCACGGCGCAGCCGCTTGGGATCATCTTGAAATTGACCCAGACCCATATTACAAGGCCCACAGAGAATACCTCTGACACACTTGCGACAGTATTTACCGTTAGGACAGCAAAGATGAGAATGATCGATAACCCAACCTTTAGCTCCCGGGTCGTGGGTATGGCATATACCGCAACCCTTTTTTACCTGTTTTTCGTACCATTCGACACTCAATCCATGGCGACGAATTCGCTCATGTCTGCGCCCAGCTCTATCTGCGCAATATTCTGCTTTGCAGCGTGCGCGCGTCTCTGCCAGCGAACGTTGATGAGCGCGTCTGCACCGCGCTCTATGACAAACAGCTTTCTTCATGCCTTTCAGGTAAATATCTGGAGAGATCTTGCTTTCACAGTAGAAGCACTGATATTGCTTATTCAATCTTTCATAGCGTATGCCGCGCTTGTTGTAGTGAGAAAGCCTCAGGCCGCGCTTGCGCGCTGTAGTGGCGCGCTGATTGCGACCCTCTCGGTTTTGCGCTTTACATTTGTCACACGTAGGCATTGTGCCTACTCTGCTAATTCGGCGCACAGCAGTAATTTTGCATTGTGGACAAAAACCACGATTGCCGATTACGTTCTTGGAATAGGGCATGAAAGGAGCTTACCATGCAAGCTTTCTGCCTAGCAGGCATGGGTTTTGGGGATGAAGCTAAAGGAGCCGCGACCGACAGTTTGGCCCGCCAATTTCCCGGCGAAGACGTCCTGATTGTCCGTTACAATGGCGGCTGTCAAAGTGCCCACAACGTGGTCACGCCGGAAGGCAGACACCACACGTTTTCTCAGTTCGGCGCAGGCATGCTGGCGAGCGACAAAGCGCGGACGCATCTGTCTCGCTTTATGCTGGTTGAACCGTTCTCAATGATCAATGAGTCCCGGGCTCTGAACGCGCTTACACCGTTCGTCTGGGGCCGCACCACGGTAGATGCTCGCGCGCCGATCATCACGCCGTTCTGTAAATATCTCAACCAGCTTCGCGAGCGATCACGTGGCAAGAACCGGCACGGTAGTTGTGGTCGTGGTATTGGCGTCACGCGCGAGCTTCAGATCCGATTCAACGACGACGAGCGAGTCCTGCGTGCAGGCGATCTCCGGGATGAGAAGCTGACGTTCGAAAAACTCATGATCCAGCTCAAGGCAATCTTCGATGAGATGCAGGATCTTGAACAGCAAGTCGGCGAAGATCCGTCGTCAGAGCGTGAGCACCGCAGGGCGATCCTCGAATGGGTAACCCGCTACGGCGTATGGCCAGCCAAGATTGTGGACGAGATGCCGAAGTTTACAATCGCAATCTTCGAGGGCGCGCAGGGTGTCATGCTGGATGAGACGTACGGCACGGCACCGCACAACACGTGGACGAATACCACGTTCGAGAATGCGGACACGCTTTTAGATGAGGCTGGGGTTGACAAATACAGCCGCTACAACATTGGCTGCTTCCGTACCTACTACACGCGCCATGGGCATGGTCCGTTTCCGACCGAAGATCCCGCACTGGATCTACCAGAAGAGCACAATAACGACAGTGGATTTCAGGGAGTATTTCGTCGCGGCCACTTCGACTTCACGCTTGCGAATAGCGCGTATCAGGTTGTCGGAGGACTAGACGGAATTGCTCTGAGTCATCTTGACTATTTACCTCGGATGGGATGGGATGAGAATGATTTCATCGCGTCGATCAAAGCAAATCTGGGCACGCCGATCTGCATGACAGGCAGAGGGCCAACCGCAGCAGAACGAGTGTGGAATAAAAAATTCGAGGTGAGCAATGGACGTCCTGCATCAAGTTCTGAAGGAACTCAAGCCGGGGGAGGAGATCCTGTGCTCACTCCAAACATTCCAGCGGATCAAAGAGAGGTTGAACGACTTCCGTAAAAGAAACAGTCAGATCTTGTTGATCGTTCGTCCAGATACTGGATTTCAACGAATCAAACGAAAGGAATAAGTTTTTTGGGGCGAGGTATGGCCGGGTCAGGTAAGGTCGGCTGGGGTGAGGTACGGTCTGGTGTGGCGAGCTTATGCTCGGTTGGTTGTGGTGAGGCTAGGTCTGGCAGGCCACGGCGAGGTGCGGTGAGTCGGGGCGAGGTCGGGTCCGGCAAGGTAAGTTGTGGTGCGGTAAGGCTGGCTCTGGCGCGGTAAGGTTAGGCGAGATGTGGTTAGGCAATTTCAATTCCGGGAGAATTGAGACATGGCAAGAGGAACGGCAACAATGGTAAACGAGCCGACCAATGGGGCGGCTGAGGCGATTGCGACTGGACTTCCTTACATCGTCAACGTGACGATTGAAGGCACAGCAGATCTTCTTCTTCATAGCTGGAGTTGCGAAGCCGTAGAAGAGAAGGCGACAGCAAAGAAGGGATCAGCAGCGAAGAAGACAGATAATTTGGAAAGTTACGTACGTCGCAACGACGATGGCGTAATCTGTCTGCCAAGCGAATATCTTCGCATGAGTGTCGTAAACGCCGCGAAGTATCGGCAGGACCCGCGATCTCCTCGAAAGTCCGCGATGGATTTATTTAAGGCCGCGCTTATTAGCCTTGAGCCCCTCTGCCCGATTACTACGGCGGCTGGAGATCTTCCGAGGGTTTGGGAATACGAACATAAGTGTCGCGTGCAAGTGCAGCGCAACGGCATCACGCGCGTGCGGCCTGCGTTCCGTGAAGGATGGCGAGTAGATGTACCACTGATGGTAAACTTGCCGGAATATATTCCGACAAAAGACCTGAGCGACACGATCACGCAAGCCGGTAAGTTGATAGGTGTGGGAGATTTTCGTCCGTCATATGGACGCTTCCATATTTTAAGTTTTGAAGTTCAGAAAGCGGAATAATGGTTATGCTTTGGCATGCTGAGGTCAGGCGAGCCGAGGTCTGGTCAGGCCCGGTTTAGGCACGGTTTGGCTGGGTGTGGTTTGGTATGGGCAGTAAAAAGATGGAGGAATTTAATATGCTGATGGAAACAGAAGTTTTCCCGGAAACCGGAAGCGTGTTGTGTGTTTTAGACGAGAGCGGTGATTCGCGGTTTATGTGGGATAAGGATGACCCGGCGCAGATCGCGAAGGCTCAGGCGAAGTTTAACGAGATGAAGGGGAAGGGCTACGTCGCATACCGCGTCAACAAGAAGGGCGGCATGGGCGAGGTGATCGCGGCGTTCGATCCGAACGATGAGCGAGTTATTATGCACCGCGCTCTTGTCGGTGGATAGCGTCTGGTGTATCCGGTGCGGATGGAGAGTGCATAAAATCCGCGCAGATGAGGTTGTGCATAAAGTTCTTGTCGGGAAGAAGTGCTACGACGGGGATGCTCAGCCTTCGCTGGTTATCTGGAAGTGGGTTAACGCGCGTGGTTGCTATGGCTACGCATCGGGAGAATGACAATGTGTCTGAGCAGAATCACAGAGAGCTATGAGCCGCCGTGCCCGATGATCACGGACGGCTGGAAGCAGTTCAGTGGAAGCGAATCGAAGCCTACGTTCCAAAGCTTTGCCCTTAACGGAAAGAGTGAAGTCCCTCTCGATAAGTGGCTGAGAGCTTCAAACGACAGGGCTCCGAATGGTGTCAAGGCAAACGACGGGAAACTCTATGATCCCGGCTTCCACGTCTACGCGAACGAGCCAAAATCTACCAAGGGATATCGGCGCGTATTTGTGCGGAACATCTCATGTCGTGGCGATGACTCGGGACAAGAAGTCATTATCGCGCAGGAGATCTACGTCTCGTCAGATCCGAATGGCTGGCCTCCGAAGGGGAACGAACCAAAGTCTGGCGGCGGTGACGGCGGTCCTGACAAGCCGCGCCCGAACCCAATCAAAAAGATGATCGACAAGACCATTGCCGACATGAAGGGTCTAGGCGTTACGCCGGGTCAAGCCTGATGCCTCCAATCTTCGATTTCGGTGCAGCTCTACAAGGGCCGGTGACGACCAGTTCGAATGCAAACTTCTACAACGTGAGTATCGATCAAGCTTACGGGTTAGACAGCACCGCATTCCAGACGCTCTATGCTGCGCTCGGGAATGTCATATACGGAAATTATGTGACAACAGCTCCCGCGCAAACACCAGAGCAGCGCGAGGCATGGGTTAAGGCTGAAGCGGAACGCGCGGCAAAGATAAACGCAGCAACAAAACGTGCTGAGAATCTCATGTTCTCGATCCTCAAGCCGGAGCAAGTTCGTCAGTATCAAGACACCGGCTATTTTGAAACCGAGATCGATGACCGCGTGTACCGGATTCACAAGCGCTCGCACTCGGCAAATGTCGAGCTGATCGTTGGCGGCAAGCCGATTGCGAAATATTGCGTGCACCCATCAAACTGCTACTCGACGCCGGTTCAAGACACGATGATCTCGCAACTTCTGAAGCTGCACTCCGATGAGGCTGGCTTCTTGAAAACGGCTAATAAAACGGTTTTGTACGGGTAAGAGAAAGGAGATTGGCATGACACAAGTAGCTCTAAATCTTGTTCAGAAAATGTTCCCGTCAGTTACGAAGGTTATTGATGGGAAATCAGATATTCACGTTGAAGTCAACAAGCGAGATGCCTCGTCAAAGGCAGTACGGGATCATAAAGAGTGTGCGCTCGCGCAAGCATGCAGGCGTACTTTAGATCTCGACGGCGCGATCATCTCTCGAAGCGTAGCCTACCTCATCAAAGGACGAACTGCCACACGCTATCGCGTACCCAGCTCCGCGACCAGAGAGATCATTGCCTTTGACCGAGGGGCAGCTTTCGTACCGGGCGATTACATGCTAAAGAGGGTTCCCAAACCGATGCGTTTTGGTGAGAAAAGAAGTGGCGGAAAAACGAAACCACCAAAGCGTAAGAATCGCCGTCCCGTATTTCGTCACGTTACCGAGGGTATAAGAAGCTCTTTATTGGAGAGCTGATGTTTGACAGGCTGTAATGTCTAAGGGGGGCGATGCAGATAGAAATTCTAAACTCATTAACAGGCGACGACAAAGAAGAGATCGACACTTCACAAGCGGAGGGCCGCGCGCAGGCCGCAAAGCTTGTGCATGAGCTGATCCGCTCTGGGTCCGCCGTCTTCCTTGAAAAGAAAATTGGCGAGCAAACCTACACTTACAGGGTCACGAATTATAGCCCTGACACCAACAAGTTGACGATTCGCCTCGACAATCAGGTCGAAGATTCAGACATCGAGCACGAGCCGCACAAGAAGAATTCTGGCCGCAAGGGTCGTCCTCTCGGTCCGTACCGGACACGCGGCTACGTGAGTCCAGAGACTGGACGTACGGTTGCGGTTGCTCCACGGTCAGGTGGTTAGCAATGGCCACACAGCAAGAAATGCCTACATGGGAGCAGCTCCGCGCGAACATTCACGCGCTCGCTAAGGAGCGGGGCTGGCATCATGGTGTTCCGATCATGAGCGCCACTGATCCAACGCGAAAGGTTGTGCTGGCAAAGGGATGCCCATTGTCAGACGTGCACGGTCACGGCAAACCAGTCTCGATCAACGCTCCTCCGGGATCTTTCGTCTGCAATCACGAAGACATCAGTGAGACCGACTACAAAGAAACTGTCAGCTCGTGGTTGATGCCTGCACGGGGTGTTGAGATCTACAAGCGCGGCACGAAGTATTATGCCGAGAAGTACAATCTCAGCAAGTGGCGCTTGGATATCTTCATTAAGTCGATGATGTGCGGAGCTGGAGCCGTAGATGCAGAAGCGGAATTCCGCGCCATGATTTCACTCTTCAAGCGCATCAATCAAAACCAGCGCGATGCGTACATGATCACGGGAGCGTTTCCTGAGTCGAGTCCAAAATCTGGTGTGACGTACATCCTTCGCAAGGGCCTGCCTACGATTGCGATAAAATGCACGCCGCGACCGGAAGGCGGCGAGAATCAGAAGTTCCTCGCGGCGCTATGCATTCATCCCCTTGGCTGGTACCACGGAACACATGTTGGCGTGTGTCCTCCATCCGACGAAGTCCTCGGAGTCTTGCTCCAGATCCGGGCCGATGAACACGGCCTCTGGAAGCGGGCTCACCATCTCCCAATAGATGATCCAATGGCGGGAATATGAAACCAGACAAACCGTGGCATCCGATTGCGGAGCCACTCCGTCCTGAATTTCTTGCATGGCGAGAAGCAGAACAAGGCATCGAGGTTCTCGCCTATAACTACGCACTCTGGCAGACAGCCGATCCGGTGTGGAGTCAGTTCTATATCGAACGCGCTCCGTCGCTATCGGCGGTTTCGGGGGCAATATGAGCGGAGTCAACAACTTCGATGTACTCAAGAAGATGTCGGCGGACAACCTCGACATTCGTTTAGGCACGGACGTTCTGGAGCTGAAGAAGGTAAAGTCCGGAACCAAAGTCACCATGGGCGCGCCGGGGGATGTCGTAACCGGAGTCTTTACAGGAGAGCTTGTAGCGTGTTTGCTAATCTTCAACAAGAAGCAGTTCGACGAGACGAAGAAGGCGCTGGAATCAACGACCACAATCCCCGGGTAGACTTTAATCTCCTGCCGCCCGAGATCCGGGATCGAGTAGACCGCGTCCGCAACCGGCTGAATCGCTCAATCGGTCGCATCCCGTTCGATCCGATCCTCTACGACACTATGAAGCCGGGTGTTGTCGTCGATGCGCCTCGACGCTGCGGTAAGACAGAAGCGATCTTATGGATGGTCGATCAGTACCATGGCGGCAACGCGATTATCATCGCGATGAATGACATAAATATTTGCGATATGCGCTATCGGTATCGTACGAGCAACTATCGCGGCGAGCCGAAATTCATCGCCCCAGCGTTGCTGGGCTTTCTCGACGGCCACAGTATGCCAGTCTTTTGTGACGAGTTCTTTCTGCACGATGAGCGTGTCCAGAACGAGATCTCCCGGTACAGCCAATCCAACAGAAATGTTATCGCGGTTGGCTCCTCGCACTCTCAACATCCAGACTATCCGACCTTCCAATGCATGCCTCTTTAGCTGGTCTCTCCCGGGAAGAATACGGCCAGTACATCCGTGTGCGCCGCCGTCTCGAAGCGTCTGTCGGCAGGCTTCCTTACCCGGAAGAATGGGACAAGATCGTGCACTCAACCTGCCCGATGGCCCTCCATACATCGAACCCAAAATGCCTTGAATTCCTGATCTGGAGAGCAGGCGAATTTTACGATCCAATCATCGTTTCCTCGACAGATCCTGACTCGCATCGGCTCCGCGAAAAGTTTGAAAAACAGTTCTCAGACGCGACGATTTTTTGCTCAGCTCAGGCAATATGCGAACAGTCAAACTTTGCGCCGCCAGAACAGAAGTACTTTTGCTTCGGCTGGTGGCGCTTCGAAGAGAGCAAAAAAAGGATAATTTCAGCCTCAAAACGACTTTGGCTCGGAGTCGGCCATTCTCCAGATATGGGACAAGGCGACGCGGCCTTCCAGTTGTGACTTAAATTACCGAAAAATAAATCACTTGACTTCTTGTCACGACATACTGTCAGGAATAAGCAAAACAGCCAAAAATGGTCGAAAGCGCGCAGCCTTAGCGCAGGTATTCTGCGGACGCACACCCTTGTTTGCCCTATAAACAGGCACAAAAAAGCCCCGCTCTAGGCGGGGCGATTTGGTCTTCAAAGTGCCTGAGATTTAGGCGGTAATTCTGCGCCGCTTTTCGCGGCTCAGGATCTTAGCTACGGTGCCCGGATGCCAGATGCCTCCGAAGCGTGTGGGAATGTTCTGTAGGTTGAGCCAATTTGCGATGTAGCGGGTCCGGCAATTCTTCTCGTGCATGGCGATCATTGTCTCGACGACGGCCTTCTCGGAAGCGTTGTCTTCCCCGTAGAAACGCTGTCCTTCGCCCTTTCCGGTTCTGGCTTTCTTCCGGGCTCTGGCATCCCGGAGTTTGAGGACGATCACGCAGCGGTCAAACTCGCTGACTGCCGCCAAGATCTGGCGGATGAGTTTGGCGGTTGGGTTGGCGTCGGAGCCCTCGGTCAGGTCGATCCCGGCCCCGGCTGCGATTACCTTGACTCCGATCTTCTGAAACTCCCGGATGATCACCTCGGCAACGATCATGTCGCGGGCGAGACGGTCCGAGGACTCACAGAGAACGATCCCGATCTGGTGATCCCGGACGTACTCGATGCAGGCGGAAAGGCCGGACCGTCCCTCCAGCTCCATCTTGCCGGTGACGCCTTCGTCGCGAAACTCCTCGACGATGTCCAGACTCTGGACTTTGGCGTAACGCGCGCAGGCGTCGCGTTGCCGGGGGAATCCTTCTCCGGAGATCTGACCTTCTCCAGAGACGCGTAGGTATGTGACGGCCCTCATATGTGACAATCCACAACGCTGAGAAGCGTATTGTCAGGAAGAGAGTCGAGGAGCTTCGCGAATTCGTCATCCCAAAGGTCCTCATCCTTCTCGTCGTGTACGGCTCCCCACCACCCCATCCGGCCCTTGCTGTACCACTGGCTTTCGTGGACGATGGCGAAGGTACGGAAGGCACGTTTAGCAGCACGGTCGAGATAGACTTCGCGATCACATAGAAACTCATCAGCTTCGATCCAGATAGTTTCCTCGTTGGAGCGAAGAGCTTTTGGGCCAGCCTGTTCCCAGTAGAAATCGCGAGCCTTCTCAATGTCGTCGCTAAACTTCTCGCGCGTCTTCTCCCAACTCAACCAGAGAGGAAGATCCTTGACGATACCGTGGACAAGGTCATATTTCGCAGCGGCCTCGTCGCGGGCTTCGGCGCGCATACCGTCGAAGTCGATATCATGCTTGATCGCTTGATCTGCGCGGTCGCCCTTCGGTGCCTCGTAATCTTTGTCCATTGTCTGGATTCCGGGCTTTCCGAGTAGCCCTAGACCGTTGGTTTTGATCTTGAAGAATCCATTCCAACGTCCGCCGATCTGATACCAGTCCCACTTCGCGTTAGGGTTTGTGCGGTCAACAGTCTTCACAACATTGCCGTCTTTGTCTACCACGGTGTAGCCGTACTTATGTTTCCCAGCAAGATCCGGATTGGTTCCCTCGACGATAGACTGGCGGCTGTGCCAATATTCGATGAATTCGGCGAATGACTTTGCCTCGATCCCCTTCAGCCGAACTTCCTTCCAGCCGTCTGGCATGAAGTGAATCTTGGTTCTATAGCCGCGCCCATCTTCCCAGTCCTTGCTTGTCCAGCTCAGACCGTTGCCTCCCCCAGTTCCCGCGATAGGCCCGATCTTCTTCGATTCCTCAGGCGTTGGCTCGCGATAGAAGCGGTCCTCGTATGGGTCGTGCAGGTTGCCTTCTGGGTCCATATAGCGTGGCTCGGTGTGCTCTTCGTATTCCTTCCGAGTCGTCTCTGTTTGATCGATCTCCTGAACGTACTGGTTATCCTCACCAGTGCATTCAAACTCGTGGTATGGAGCAAGCTGTTCCTCCACGTTGTCGCCAATTACTAAAACTGTGAAATGGCTCATAGATTTCCTCCAAGGATTTACTTCGCTTTGTATCGTTTCTCGGACAGGTTGTACTCTGCTTTGCCCGGGTAGAGTTTCTGAAAGTCGTTGAGGTCTTTGCTGGCTTGCGGTGTTGAGAGGCCGAACTTGCGTTCGATGTGCTCGCGGTTGATGTAGCCGAAAATCCGCAAAGTCTCTGCGATCCAGTCCATGCGGTGTTGTCGGAACCAGTTAAGCTCTGCCATCTTCGTGCCCCACAATCTCTTTGCACTGCCAGCAGATCACTGCGCAGTACGGTTTACGGAACAGCTTGCGCCACCAGCTATGCACTATGCCGCGCAGGAAAGGTTCGAACGGTTCATGACCACAGTTCGGACAGCGGTCGAACGGGGCCGGTTTGTCTTTGAGACGAGCGAATTCAATGGGCATCAGTCTGCTCCAAGAAGCGATTAAGCTTCTCCATCTTGCGGTCGATCTCCAGAATCTCAGCAGTCTTGAATGATGGGCTATGGAGTTTTCCAATCTCCACCATCAGCTCAGCCTCTAATGTGTTGAGGTAGCCGCGTACGCGGGAGCGAAGAGCGGTCAAGTCTGACTGACCTTTGGCGAGGTGCATTGCACAGGACGGCAGGATACGAAGTGCTTTCTCGAATGTCATGACGTTCCTTTCGGTTGCGGAATCCATGCGGTCCCGAACAGTTCTTTGATCTTCGACCACGCCAGCTTCGCGCTCTTACGTTCACCATCGATGTTTGTAGCGATGACGTAAAGAAAAAAAGTGAAGCACCATGTTTTTAGATCAACCGCGATTTCAAAAATATTATTCTGGCCGTTTGCAGTAATTAACACTGCCGTTACGGCAGCAAGAATAGACATACACAAAAATATGTAACGCGTGCCTACTGCAAGAATGGTGTGCTCGTTGACAGTGCGAACTACAAGAGGCTGTCTGTGCCAGCGCCACATTTGCAAAGATCAGCACAACGCAGAGAAATAATTCCAGCGACGGTGATGCTGGATACACAGCATATTTTGTTTTCAACAGCAATGAGATCCACATGATAAAGCTGGACAAGCTGTAGATAATAATCAATCCTCGCTCGATAAGTCGCTGTGAAATGCCCAGCCATTCGAGTAAAAATTCAAGGATTAACTGCACCTGCGAAATCAGCCAGTTATCTAAATCAAAACTCTTCATTGTCCACCTCCAAGGCTGATCCTGCGGATCGTCTGAAACGGTATGAATGCCTGCGGATCGTCTTGGTGTAAGCTCCGCTCGATCCGGTAGCAGCGCTCACATACAGACATGCCGCCCCAGTCTCCAGTGTGGCCGTCAGGGACAACCTCGTCCTCGTAGCGAGCCACACCATACGTTTTCGTTGAGCGCGGCTGCTCGACATGAACGTCACAGATGCCGCAGTCAAAGATAAAGGCGCTGAGGTCGATGACTGTAATGCGAGGGCTCATGGTAAGCCCTGCTTCATTTTCGCCACCGATACCGCAAGAGTTGCGAGCAGGTTTTCATGTCCACCGCCTTCTCGTACGTGTACGCAATACGCAGGCGGGATTGTGTCGATCACTCCTGCCACTTCACGATTAATACGGTGAATGTCTTGCTGAAGTCGGTCGGCCCGATTCGTCTCACGCGTTTTGATTTGCCATGCCTCAAGCGCTGAGTCGTTGTGCAGATCGACGATCTGTTTGGTCTCGGTGGCGATAGAGCGAAGACGCTCTATGCGACTCTGTGCAACCGCCTGCTCTGACATCCCTGCACAGCAGGCACAATCCCCATCGCCGTCATCGTCGAGACCAGCATAGCAACGGGGGCAAAGGAGCGGTATAGCGAGAAGCTCAATAAGTGTCATGCAGCCTCCACATCGTCGTCTATGATCAGCTCCGGCATAGCAAACGGACGTAGGCGTCTTGTCCGTTTGCCGCTGTTCAGATGGTTAACGATCAGTTGAGTCAGCACGTTGGTGCTCGCGCCGGTAGACGCTGCAAGAGCCGCGATGTGCGGGTCCTGTAGCGGGAAGGACTTCAGCTTGGCGCGCAGCTCCTTCGGGATCTTCATTTCGGAGTCTGTCCAGAAGTCTTCGTGCGTGGCAATCACTTTTGCTAAAGCGGTCAAAAAGCCGCCCTTCAGCGCCGGTCCGCCATCGCGATAGACGATGTCCTTGATGGAATATGCGTCCTCCATCATCATCCAGAATTCGCGCAGGTTGTTCATGATCACGGTACGTCCGTACTTCTCGATAACCTTATCGAGGCCGAACATCATGGCTTCGTGTGAGCGCTGGTTGTGTGCCATGCCGAGATGACGATGAAGCATAGAGCAGATCTTGACCAACGTCATGGCCGAGATCAGCTCATCTCGCTTCATGCGCTGTTGCCAGCACACACGCTTGTAGAGAATAAACTGGCTGGACGAGCACAGTTGGAACAAGGCGCTGACAGCGGTTGAATCGTGACGTCCATTGCGGAGCAGTACGTTCGGACTCAGCTTGACGCGCGTCACATTGAGAGCACGAAACCGCTTGCGCTCCATGTCTTCGGTCGTGTTGAAGTAGAGGGCAGCGCCAAGGTGCGGCACGATTCCCTTCGCCATCAAGCGGCGAGCTGCTGTGGTGCGTTGCAAACCGTCGATAATGTACACGTCGTCCTGCACAAAGTAGTTGCCGTTCTCGCGCGTGATGTAGTTGCCGCCCCGGCATCCAAGCTGGATGTCAGGCACGCCGCCTGCTTGCAAGGCTGTCATCAGGGAATTGATCTTCCCGTTCGGCAGGATCTCGCGCTGATAATCTGCAACTTTGAGAATCGGCAGGCTGGACGGATCGATGACTCCACGGAGTATGATCTCGTTCTCCTGTTCATCTAGAGCTGCATTGGTAAGTTTTACTGAGGAACGTTTCCATGGTTCCCTCCAAGGTTGAATTTGATTACTCGTCGTACGACCGTACACGCTTCGGTTTTGGCAGCGTCGCTGACTTCTTCACGGCTTTCTTTGGCTGCTCAGAAAGATGTGGGTTCTCTTTTGGGTTAAGGTTCCATGAGTAACGCTTACACCGCGAACACCTCTTAGGTGGCTCTAGTTTATTGCCGCCCTCGTCGGTCGTCTCAGCGTCCCAAGTTTTTTGACAGTCTAACCACTCGCATGTACACCGGTACACCTTCTTGTTTACGACTTGCACACTCATTCAGATCCTCCCCGTATTGGCAAATTCGCCATGAAGAACATTGGCGGCTGCGCTGTAGGCAGCCGCAGCTTCTTCCTTAGTAGGAAAGCTACCAAGGTTTTTACACTTTTTATCGAACGTGATTTGAGCAACCCACTGGCCAGTATCGCCGCGCTGGTACACGCCCTTATATCCGCTCGTATTGGCGCTGGAGATACCACGATTGCACATATTTTGACTGTACGTGGCAACTCGGATATTCTTGCGGCGGTTATCTAATCCGTTGCCGTTTATATGGTCAACCCAAACCTTGTTAGTTTTTGTCAGTCCAAGTAGATGCCGATGCATGTAGTGCGCGGTATTTTTTCCCTTATGCGAGTTAACACGCATCGCGTACCATTGATTGTTCTTTGCTCCCAAGCGCGCGCTCCAGAGCCAACGAACAAGCGGTCTATAATCATCGTCGTTGACGATTGCGTACATCCCGCGTGTAAGCGGAATCAGCTTGCAATACACGCCATCCATTTTGAATGGCTTTGCGTCATCGAAGCGGCGTCTCCAGACGATCATGTCAATGTTAAGACTTGGCAAGTAGGATTCCTTTCTCAGTCGTGGAAGATGATGAGTACGAGGGCGGCGATGATTGCCATGGCGATGAGAAGGCGGTCGCGCAATTGCATCACGATCTCCCCTCTGCCTTGGCGAGTGCTGCATCCGCCAACTTCTGCGCGATACAGTTTGGGTCTTTACATGACCGATCTAAGCAGGTACTGTTCCACGCATTCGACTGTTCACGTAGTTTTCTCAGTGCTTTATACATCTCAGGAGCAGCTAGAAAGAGGTTCGCGTTGACGCGCTCCTCTTCACCGAGTCCGCCAATCGTTACGGCGATGCCGCCCGGGGCTTCCTTCGCGCGGATCACGAATTTACCTAAGACACCGCCCATCGGCTGAGCGAGTTCAACTAGTTCCCAAGGTGTTGCTGTGTGATTAATCATCATGCCTCCGATTCGTGTAGGTGCCCGTGCAGCTTCATCTGCGCGCGGCAGCGCCGACACGACACCTTGGTTTTGTCTACGGTCAGCTTATCGCTGTGTGTTCCGCAGAACGCCTTCATCCCACCGATCTTCGGAATCCATACCCAGTGCGTTACCTTCATCGGATTCTTACCACCTCCACACCGTCTTTGGTTCCCAGAAAGCCTATCGACTTGTCGCCGATCTTGAGAGATTCCAGTTCTGGTTGTCCCAGATCTGGAATAAAGCCACTCAGCATCTCCAGCGTCGATTCGATATTCCAACTGTTAGGTCGGAAGTACTTCGTCATCGATGTCTTCCGAACGACGTTGCGCTCTGCTTTGTGGCCTGCAACCTTGCGCATGGTGTGCTTGTCGTCCTCCTGTTTACGCTTGCGCTCGTTCATCTCGGCCACTTGCGCAGTAAGCTCTCGCAGGAAGAATGCGATATCGCCAAGGTGCTCATCCTGCGGGCCGATCTTTGTTTCGCGAATCTCCTGTGAGTTCATTTACCACCTCGCTTCCCGCCAAGCTTGCGATGGAGCTTGGCAGCGTTCTGAATCTTCTGTGCTGTGCGTACTTCGTGCTCGTTGACATCTTGCGGCGACATCTGACCAGAAGCCATCTGGTACAAAACATCGCGACCATCTTGTAAGCCGCCAAGGTAGGCCATTTCCGAGAAGCGCGCCGTCCGGTCGAAAAGTGCACGAATCACTTCAAGTAGACGTTTCGGAATCTTGGCATATGGAGAGCGATAGCCACCACTTCCTTGGCTTGTTGGATATTCGAGAAACCTGTCGCCTTTTTCGTTGCGTATTTGCGGAACGATGTAGACGTGTGTAATATCCGGCTCGTATCCCTCGACAGGATCAAGAATGTCAGACGAGCACAGCTCAGCAAGCTCCTTGAAAAGCTTGGCAAGTTCATCACGAGTTTGGTTGAGCCCGTTAATTCCAATGGCAGTGACCGCCAAAGTAGAACATGGGTTGCCAGTGATATGTCTCAGAGAGCCGTACAGTTTCCATCTCCGGCATCGTCTTTACTTTGGCCACGTATTCTTTCCAGCTCTTAATGGCTCGCGCGCAGTCGTCACATACCTTGTCGGCTGCGCGATATCTGTGAACCTCTCCACAGCCGGGGCACGGCTTTGTTGTTCTGCTCATAGATATTTTCCTCGCTTGGGACAGTCCAGACCGTGAAACCGTTTAGGTAAGTTTTGGCCAGATGTGCATGCATCACAGCTTATTGGTTTCTGTTTCTACTGCGTGTATGACAGCGCTATCCCTAGAGAGAGCGAAGACTTCATTAGCGGACAGTCGAAGCCCTTTACCTTCTCTGGCGGCTCTGAGAACGCGTATGTAAATCGCAACGACATCCATATTTTCTCCCGGGTTCCAGATTCTGGACTGCGGGGGGGAGCCCTAGCGGGCTCCCACGAGGTCTACCAGCTTCCTGAACTTCTTACGGTCAACGTTCAACCATTCGTTTTCGGCACTGTCGATGTCTACCTTATCTTCTTCGACAATGTCTCTAAGCATCGACCGTACCAAAGTCTTAACTGTTAACTGCTTTGACTTCGGCGGCGCGACATCCTTGCCCTTGAGCGTGCGGCCTTCGGATTCCTTGAGGCGTTGCCGCTGCGCATCCTTCGACAGCTTGGAAAGCTTCACGGCTGCGGTGATCTTGATCTGGCCGGTCCGTACTGCTTTCTCTGCCTCAGGAGCTAAGCCGATCAGAGCCTCGCGCTGCTGCACGAAGTGGACAGCCTTCTTGAGATCAGCGTCAGTTGTTGCCAGCGGGAAGTAAACCTTGGCGATATCGTCGATGGACATATTGAAGCGCTGCTTCAGCTTCTTGATGTTCGTCGCATCGTCAATCGGGCTCACATCTTTACGTACCCGGTTCTCGCTGATGGCCTGAAGGAAGGCTTCGTGATCGCTCAGGTCTTCGAAAGTTCCCTGAAGCCGGTATTCGGGATGACCGTTGTTGTTGAGCCAGTTGACGGCTTCCCAGCGACCGTAGCCAAAGACCAGTAGCGGCCTGCCGTTGTCGCCCTTGCGAATCTTGACAGGGGTGAGCTGTCCGTTGGCGAGAATGTCAGCAGCGAATGCCCGAATCTCTTCTTCGGTGCGAGGTTCGTGCCGCCCGTTCAATTCCGGGTCGAGATCGATGTTGCGCGGGAAGTCGGACCACTGAGTCGTGGTCCGCTTGATGGTGTCAGAGGTAAAGCTTACGGCCATAATTCCCTCCAAGGAATTCAGGTTGGAAAATCAGATTGCGTTTATTCTGCGCTCACTCGCACCATGGTGTCAACAAGAGTTGAGACGTTTCTTGCGTTGCTCGTAATAATTACGGTTACATTTGCGACATTGGCGTTTACGCAGACCACTCGGATAGACATAGTAGTACGTATTGTCAGCGTCGTACGGATGATCTTGAGCACAATGTGTCTTGGCTTTTTGCGGACTATAGTGGCGGTTCTTTTTAACGCAGTCCTGCATATTGTCGTTGCCCGTGCCCTGCCACAAATGCGAGCCTCGAACGCAAGAAGGTGTCGCATTTATGAAGTACGCAAAGTGACTCGTCAAGAGAGCCTTTTTGCAGGCGAAAGGCCAACGCGATGAGCAAGACGTAACTTGTCATCGGCCTGTATTAAACCATATCCGGCTGGAAGCCTACACCCGATCCATACCCAACATTTTCCTTTAGGACCCTGACCGGGTGTCTTATCAACCTTGCTCCAAAAGCGCTTTTCAAGACTAATCTGCGGCAATTTACAACCTCATAGGCATGAGAATATAGCTGTACCCCTCAAACTCTGGCGACACGATCATCGCCGCCGACTGTGCGTCCTTCAGTAGAATCGAGACCGGCTTCTTCCCGATCACCTTCAGGACGTCCATCACGTAGCCGCTGTTGAGTCCTATCTTGATCGCGAAGTCTTCCTCAGTACCAGTCAGTGTTGCTGGTACGTCGGCCTGAGCTTCGCCTAGCTCAGTGCTCTGTGCGCTGAAGGTTACCTTGCCGTTAAAGTTGAAGCGAACACATCCGGAGCGCTCATCGGCAAACTTTGCAACGCGTGCCAGTAGCTTGCTGACAGTTTCAGCGGACGAGAACGCCGCCGTGATTCGAACGTCTTCTTTGCGCGGTGTGACGGCTTCCACAGTTGGAAACTGCCCGTTTAATTTGCGCGTGCTGAACACGGTGCGAAGATGCGGCAGGTGAAAGAAGATGCGCGCGTCTGTAGAAGACAGATCGCTCCACGAAATTCCGACAAACTCCTTTGTTAGCCGCTTCGGCCTAGACAACCATGTAAGCGCGGGGCGAGGCACGATGAGCGTCTGCGTGCCATCTTTGCATGTGACATCCACAGATCGCTTTTCGATAGCAAGACGATGACCATCCGTTGCGGCAATCTGGAAGCTGCCGGAGTTGAACAGGAAGCGCGCGCCGTTCAACGTATAGCGCGTTTCCTCTTGCGAGATCGCGAACGTGGTACGCCCCAACATCTCGCTGAGTGTTTCGCCGGAGATGTTGTGGAATGGATCGACGGCTTCCGCAATCTTCGGGTAGTTCTTTGGTGTCATGCCAATCAGCTTATACTCGACACCGCCGACCGCCATCTTGACCCAGTTGTTTTCGAGCGGAGTGAAGACGGCAAGTCCATCTTCGCCACTCAAAAGATCAATCGTCTTGCGCCACGGGATCGTGAATGGCTCGCGCGGTCCCTTGTGTTTGCTCGGGATCGCGTCGAGTTCGGTAACGACAGTTTGATCCAAGTCGGTAGTCGTCAGCTTCAGGATGTCATCGATCAGTTCAAACAGGACGTTCGACAGAATCGGGATTGTGGTTTTCTTTTCAGGGTTGCCCAGTTCAAGAGCGTCCCGCAGGACCTTTGCATTGACGGTGAAGTGCGGAAGGCTCTTCACGACTTTCAGATTTGCTTTCATAGTTGCCCTCCAAAGGCTTGGTCCCCTATCAGGGGGGTACTACAGGTTGCGGGTGATGACTTCGTTCTCGTAATCCTTCTTGCGCCGTTTCAGGTGCGGTCGCAGCCGGATTTCGTTGGGAGTGAAGAGGCTGGCGTACAGGAACTTCTCAGCGATGTATTGCCGCAGTTCAATGCCGTCCCACTGCTCCGGCATCTCAGTCACGTTTTCGAGAATACGTTGCTGCGTGCTACTGATCAGTTCCCGGATGAAGCGTTTCTTCTCTGTCTTATTCATTCTCCTCTCGCCTTTCTCATGTAGTCGTGAAACAACTCATGGAGACAACCAGCGATGTCACACTCGACCTCAGGTGCTTCTGGGTAATAGTTCTCTCCCCGAGATGAGAGGTACGCGTGGTCGTCCTTGTGTGGAGCTGGAGCGACGACGTAGCCCGGGTGCAACGCTGCGCCGCCATCGAAGATGACAAGCAACCCAAGCACCATGTCCACCTTATCTGGTGTGACGGTGATGGTGTCTCCCAGCCGACAGGCTTGGCGATTGCCGCCAGCGGCACAGTGAAGAGTTCTCCAGTGTCGCCTGCGTTGTAGTGCTCGACTATCACTTGATTGCTATTGACGGCGCGAACCTTGAGGTTTGACCAGTAGCCAAGCGTCGGCAGGTGTTGGGTGTAGTCGTAGATACTTGCGAGCGTAACGATTTTGCCGTGTTCAGGAATGTATTGACGTTCGGTGTTCATTAGCGTTAACCCTCCGTCTTGTAGACAGTTACTGTACAGTCTTTGCGGTTGCGCAGGATAACCTTGACGGTGCACCCCGCTTTGCGTAGTTGTTTTGCGTAGCTGGCAGCAATGATGGGATCGACAAAGGGAATCCGCTCGATGATCTTCATGCTTCCCACTTCATCGCCAGCCAGCACGCGAGTACAGCTACGACAACACCGCTCAGCATATCGAGAACGTAATGCTCGCCGTTGGTGACCGTGGACAGCGTCAGTCCAATCGCCATCAGTGCAGCCGGGACTCGTAGCAGCTTGATCTCCCAGACTGCGCAGGCTCCCACAATTGCCCATACCACGTGGAAGGATGGAAAGCTGATCAGTCCGGCCACAAAGGTGATGTGATCCTGCCCTGCTCGGATCGCGAGGAATTCATTCGTCCACTTCATCTCGATAGGATCGCCGCCCGTGTGATAGCCGTACCATGGGCCGACTGCGGGAAGCAGAACAGCCATCGGCATTCCGATAGCGAAGGCGAGCAGCGAAGCCTTGATCATGATCCTCGATCCTCGCGGACGATTCAGCAGTACAGGTAGAAGCAACGTCCACCGCATGAAGGGCTCGATCTGGAAGTAGGTCCAGTTGATCGCCCTGCCGATCCAGTGAGCCTTGGCAAGCCTCATAACGTCAGGTACCGCCATACCAAACGACTGCTCGATGTGCATCAGTGCGGTGTCTTTCAGTGCGACTGTTGATCCTGCCCGGATGGTCAGGTACACCACGAATCTGAACGCGACAGCGAAAAAGAATGAGAAGTACACGACCGAGATGATGTTGGCCCAGTAGTGCTTGCCAGCCTCTCTGAGACAGACAACGATGGGCATCGCACACGCGAACAGAGCGAACAGGGAAAGCAGGATCGGCCACTCGCCTGAGAAGTTCGTGTGCATCGCCAGCAGGACGGGGCATGTCATCAACAACACTGCGGCTGAAAACAACATATCCCGTTCAAACTTTAGCTTTGCTTTCCAATTGTTTTGTACTGCCAGCGCTGGCAGCGTGAATGTGCTCATGATCCCTCCAAGGATTTTGAGAATGTTTTTACTCTGCCAGCCTGTAGAGCCTTAGTCTCGGCACGGGCGTATTAGCCCATGCGCTTGTAATCCGCCCCGATCTTTCTAGGCGCATGAGGTTCAAATAGAGCGTGCCAGACCACATCTTGAGCGCATTGCCGATTTGCACAGAGGTTGCGTCTGGGTGCTCACGCAGATATTCGCAAATCTTTTCCTCATTGATTCCCATATTGTTCTCCTGTTTTCGTGCGCGGAAATGTTGCCAGTGCCCAGTTGCGCATATCCTCGGCTTCCGATCCTGCGCTGTTGTGGCCTCCGCCATAGTTCCACTTGTCGTGGAGTTCCTTTGGTACCTCAACGCCAGCTTCGTACACATCGTCCGGCACAGTTGCTGGCAAGCCATCCGATCCATACGACCCAGATAGCGTGAGTCGATGTTTGCCTATCACAGCGCTGCCCATCATGAAGTGTCCAAGCTGCCGCATGCGAACATAGCGTACGATCCCGCGCATCGGATAGCTATTGGAAGCGTGCTGGAATTCGCGGCATGGAACCATGTAGTTCTTGTAGGCTTCGCACTCTATACAACCTGCAACGTACTTCTCTGCGAAGCATTCGTGCACTGCCGCATCGCGCTGCTCGTCGGTCAGTTCAGATGCGCGAATCTCAGAGAGCTTGCGCAAACGTGCAATGGTGCCGTGCTCAGAGCATGGCTGCACAGTGCCGTCCATTGTCAGGTGTTTGTCTTTGTAGACTCCGCACTTGCGGCAGAAGTTGGAGAGGTGTGGATACTTCGTGGAGTTCCAATCCGGCTGCATCAGGATCAGGAATCGGCCAGCGGCTGATTGCGCGCCATGGCGGTTGTATCCGGAATACTTCGTGGTGATGAACATCGGTACCTCCAAGCGTTTTTATTGAGGTGAGCCCCTCACAGGTTGATGATCAGTAGAGCATGACTCGCACCGCAGTGTCAACACCACGGTGCGATTACGTCAGCGTCCTGAAACTGCGCGAAAGAAAGCCTCCTGCTTCTGATCTCGTGTAGCGAGTAGAGCTTTGATTTGCTTTGTTACGACGTTGTTGGTACGTCCATCCACTTGCAGAGTGCCGTATTTGAAAGCTTCGCGCACTTCACTTGCGAGTGCATGCGTTGCGTCGTCCCATTCGCGCTGAGCGTTGGTGACTCTCTTGATGCCTTCGGGAGTCTTCATGCTGTCAGGCGTGATGTCGATGTATGTGGGATCGACTGCTGCTGGCTTCGGCTGGCGATGTTTCTCATAGCCGTATTCGTCCAGCGCTTTGATTGCCTGCTCTAACGCTTTCGGATCGTTGGCTCTCAGCCAGTTGTGCAGCTTGGTGTCGAGTATGAATACAGCGAGAGCGTTTGCCATGGCAAGAGTTACTTCGGCATATTTCTGTCCAGCGTCCATTTCGTTATTCCTCCAAGGTTCTGTCCAGAGTCTGGACTGGTTTCTTAACCTTCACTTCTCCGCTACCCAAACAGACCGGACAGACTCTTGTCACAATCGCTTGCCGTAGTTCGCCATACACGAACACGGGCACAGTGACGGTGCGCTTGATCCATCCGGTGCTGTCACACTTCAGGCATCGCATCAAAAGGTCTCCAATCAGCGAACGGTGGGGAAGTAGCTGCACTCCGGCACATCAAACGGTGAGTCGAATGGTGATCTCGACTTGCGCTTGCGGTGAGCCTTGCACGGGCTGTACTGCGGCTGCTTCGGCTCCAGCCTGTAGTTGCGCAGAGTCTGCTTGCGGTGCGCCATGTGCGGCATCCCGTAGGGTTGGACGCGCGGGGCTCGTCCGCCTGTCTTGCCTTCGCTGCCCACAGTGAGCAGCAACAGAACGACCATTACGTATAAAGCTCTCGTCATGAATTTCCTCCAAGGAATTGGCGTTGAGTGAAATATCAAAGGTCCCCAATCAGTGCTTGCACTCCAGCACTAACGGGTTTACGGCATCGCCTTGATCGATGATCTTGATGGTCTTCTCTTCGCACACCAGCGCGCGCTCTGAGCCGAAGATGTACAAACGGTAATCGCCGTTTGGCTCTGACCGGTAGACCATCTGAATACCTGCTTTGCGGTTGGCTGCACTCGCCGATGCGAGTAGCAGCGCAAACAGCGCGCCGATGTACACCAGTTTTGCTTTCATTAGGATTCCCTCCAAGGAATTGAATTTTGGTACAGGTTCAATGGTCCGCTATCAGGAAGGCCAGCCGTCAAGCTCTTCTACGCTCGTGAATCCGTCTGGCAGTCCATCTTCTGGAAGCCACGTCTGAGGATCGACAAGAGACAACAGAAGCTCCGGCTCGCCGTCGCCTTCTGCTGACGCGTACGGCTCGATCTCGTGTCCGCATACCGGGCACTCGTCGTTGCATTGGCAGGACCACTGATCTGTCCACTGTGTCTTGCAGTGAACGTAGTAGTTCGTGTAGCGCTGCTCGTTCTCCTCTTCGTCCAGTTTCGGGATTGTGATAGTCGCGCCGCAGTTCTGGCAGCGATAAGCTCCGCCCCAGTGCTCATCCGGTTCGCAGTCAATGCCATTCTCATCGATGGCAATGAATCCGTCAGTGCTTGTCATATTGCCGCATGAGCAGTCCATCAGGTCCGCGTCTACGTCGTAGCGAATCGTACCCTGCACGTGACGCGCGTATCCGTGATTGAATGCGGTATCAAGGCTGCTCCAGTTGGTGAGTTCCTTGCGCACACGATCCGCAACCTGCCGTGGTGTCCAGCGTATCCCTGTCCCCGGATTTAGTCCTTCAGCCATCTCGCCGATTACTACACCAAGACGTTCTACTATGTCCTCAGCATAGTCGCGCTGCGCTTTCTCGACGTCGCGCGGCTTCTTGTCCCAAACTGCTACCACGCCATCATGTGGCAGGGTTGCCGCACCTAAGAGCGTCGGTTTCTCGAAACGATGGTCAGCATATTCAGCCTCTGCAATCGAGTCTGCGCGGTCTTTCGCTGCGGCCTCGTCGGAGTTGATCACAACCACATAGCCGTGACGATAAAAGAAAGCTTGCATTGCTTCACCCCTCCAAGGGTTTCGCCCGGGATCGCGCCCGGGCACGGGTTTACTCATCCAGCGGCACGACTTCGCCGAAGGGTGCGGTTGCATTCTGTTGATCCGTGATCCATACCACCGGGATCGACGGCGGAGTCGTCGGGAATGAGGCTTGCAAGTCTGAGATGCCCACGATGCACACGGGATGATCTTCGCTCTTCTCAATCTGATCGAAGAAGCTCACGAAGCTCGTGCCGCCGCCGCCCTTCGGTTCCCATGTCAATGGTTCACCGCGCTCCATCTCGCGAACGTTGTGGACTTTGGTGTCTACCATGTACAGGGTAACCTTGCGCGGATTGCATTCGTCAATGACTTGCTCGACGATGCCGCGCGCATACTGAAGCGCTACCGCATCCATCGATCCTGACGTGTCGCAGAGTACAGCAACTTCGCCAAGCTCGTGTGACTCCAACCGGGGCAGATACAAGCCCTGTGAGATGTAACGCGTGTTAGGACGTTGCCACGTGAAGTCACTTGCTGAGCGGTCATGAAAGAACCGGAGCAGTACAGACTTTGTATCAACGCGCGGCCTCAGTGCCTCTTCTGCAATCCGCTGCGCGCCTCCGGGAAACTGTCCGCAAGCTTTCGCGACCTGCTTGGCCTGCTGTACCCGCTGCTTCCAATCCTGCTGAGTCGGTGCGGGGTTGCCCTGCGCGTCCTCAACCTTGGGAGCATCGCGCACTTCGCCGAAGTCTTGCGGCTGCGGCTGTGCGTTCGGGTCAGGCTGTCCGTTGCCCTGTCCGGGCTGCGGCTGTCCCTGTCCTTGCCCCTGCCCGGGCTTCGGCTTGCCGCCGCCCTTGCCTTGAGGTGGCTGCTGCTGTTGCCGTGCGTATATCCACTCCGCAGACTTGCCAGCCTCTTCTGCGGATGCGTAGAGCACGCCATCGGGCAGATCAAACTTCGCCTCTCTCAGGTCGTGGTTGATCGCCTTGTCGCAGGCGATATTCCACTGCTCTGAGTCACGGGCATCGCGCCGCCATGGGTGACCTTGTGCGCAGTGTGATACCTCGTGAGCCAGAAGCCCCTTGACGCGGCTGTAGTTCAGCGTGTCGATGAAGGCCGGGTTATAGCCAAGCTCCCGGCCATTCGTCCACGCTGTCTTGCAGGTCGTGTCCTCAACGAAGTTGAGGTACCAGATCAACGCACCCCAGAAGGGATTGTCGAGGATCAGACCAGACTTCGCTGCTTGCATCTTCTGTGCTGCCGTCATCATGAGAGTCTCTCCTACGCGAACATATCCGCGCCGTATGTGCTGAGCATCGAGTCTAGAATCTTCTGTGCCTGCTCGGCTGCGTTCTCCCGGGCCTTCGCATCAGTGCGAAGCGCTTCAGGCTCATTGGAGGTGGCGAGCTTTTCAGTCTGCTCGCGGAATTCCTCCAGCTTCGGATCATCAGCAAGGTTGATGCGCTGGAGAACGTCCGAAACCTCACGGGCATTCACCACCAGTGAATCGCGGAAGGTCGCCTCAGTGTCGCCCTTGCCGTCGCAAATCCAGCACTTAACCTTCTTGCCCTTGTCGGCTTTCTTGCGGGTCTCGATGGTCTTGCCTTTGCCCTTGCACTTTTTGCACTGCTCACGCGTGCCCAAGCGCTCGACCATCTTCGCGACAACCTCGTGCAGCTTGCGAACCGCATCGTTCTGCGCCTCTTCCAGCCGCTGCTTGGTGCGCTCTTCAATCTGCTTTTCGAGAATCTTCATCTCGGCTGCTGGAAGCTCGACGCGCAGATCGCCAGTTACCGGCATCGGTTCGGGCACATACTCAAACGAGAACTTCTTGCGAATATCGTCCGGGTAATCCGAATCCTTGAACATGCCGTTAAGCTTCGTGCGTGCGTCAGAGCGAAGCTGAGGATACGCGCGCTCGAAGTCGTTCAACAGATCGTAGAACTGCGCCGTGCCCTGACGCATGTGATCCGTGTACTTCTTGTAATTCTTGATCGTCAGGATGCGTGCCCCCTGATCGTTCCACGGCAGGGTATTGAGGTAGTGAAAGTCGCGCATCTCATTTGCGTGCTGAATGAGTGCCTTGTACTGCGGTGCGTCGCCCGGGAGAAGCTTCTTTGTGTAGCGTCCCGCGTCAGCGTCCGCGCCCTGCGCTTGATTCGTCTCGCGCGTCACTTCTTTGTCATACTTGCGCGCTGCCCATGTGGAGATAGTCAAGGTAACCAGAACTGCATTTTTGTGCTGCATCGCTGCTGTCATCATCGCTTCACCCTCCAAGGTGTTGTGGTGCCCGGGCATTGCGCCCGGGCTACTTGATGTTGCGGCCATCCATCTGCTCGCCGACAGGTCCCAGCGTCATCTGAATGTAATCGTGCGTGTGCTGAATCGCCTGATCCTCATCCAAGCGCTGCACCTCGCGCATCATGAGGACAGCAAACTCTCCACGGTTCGCTTCGGTCAGCATGCGCTCGGCATACTGCGTGATGCGTCCGAAGTTGCCCACATTCGCCTTCCGTGCCAACCCAATGCTGATCGCAAAGAGCTTGCTCATTTCGGTCGGGATCGCGGCTTTCTTCGGATTCGTGATGATGCCGTCAAGGTTCGGCAACTGCCGCGCCATTACACGGAAAGCCAGATACTCGCCTGCTGCGCCTGCGCCTACTGCTCCGCTCATTGCGGCGGCTTCGATCTCTTGCGGAAGCTGCAACGTTTCCCACCGCGCTACCTTCTCCCACGTGCGCGGAGAGGGTGAGTTGGTCAGGTCGGCTGATGGTTCGAACTTCGACAGAAGCTCAGCGCGGAAGCGAAGAAACGGCACAAGAGTCATTGCCGCGTTGGGATCGAGGTTCTTGAATGCCCACCGTGAGAAGTCGTCGATATCGGGAATGAGTTCAACAATCGTCCCGAATCTGGACTTCACAGGCTCAAGAATGCCAGTCACTCCAGCCTTGTCAGTGCGGCGATTGGTTGCAGCCACAAAGACAACGCAGTCCGGAATCTGGTGACCGTTGACCCTGCCACCATGCAGAAGCTGCATGTATGCGGCCTGCATGGCCGGTGTGGCCTGTCCCAGATCGTCGAGGAACCATACCGTGAGCTTCTTGGCGTTGAGTGCCTGCGCCAACGCGCCGAAGGGCAGAAACGTTGCTTCATTCTTCTTCGTGCCGTTGAGCCATGGCAAGCCCTTGACGTCAGTGGGGTCCTCAACTGCCGGGTGCGAGATGATCAGGTCCGCGCCTGCGTCTCGTGTGGCTTCGATCAGAATCTGAGTCTTGCCAATTCCGGGTGCGCCGGAAACGAGGACGTTCGCTCTAGCCTTGATACTTGCGGAGAGCAGAACTTTAAGCTGTGACGGTGTCAGTTTGGGCACTTCGTTTGCCATTGCGTTGACCCTCCAAGGTCTTTCCAGATCAGTAGAAGCTCAGGCGCGCCGCGTGAAGGCTCTGGTGTTGCGCCCATGATGGCGCTAGACGCGCCACGGATCGCGTATGCGACCCTTGTTGAATGTCATGCCGCAATTGCGACAGCGGAACCACTTGAGAAGCCCGAGAACCCCCATCAGGAGTCCCGGACCAGAACATACAGGGCACTTCGCCATCACTTCACCTCATTCAGCGCGTCAATGATGGCTTCAAGAATCTCCATCGCTTCGGCGCGCGTTAACGCTGTCTCCTCGGGATCACTGCCGCGTGTGCGCAATGTATTGAGGATGCGATACAGCGCTTCCATCACAGCACCTCTCTGTAATCGGCTGCTGAAAAGAAAGCGCGGATGCGAATCTCGCGGCGAATGGTGGGTTTGCGGAAGCGCCGGACAGCGCGGTCAATGCGGTTGTGTGCGTGATTAGTGTGTGCCATGTTTCAATCCCTCCAAGGATTTGAAATGGGTGATTACTGCGGTCTGTTGGGATGAGTCTTGCGTGATTCAGCGATGAGTTCAAACGCGCGCTTCGCAAGGAAATTGCCCTTATAGGCCATCTCAGTGACGTAGGCCAGTGCGGCGTTATCATCTTCGAACGTGTCGGCTTCGTCCAGCTTCTGGATTTCCAGATATCCGGATTGAGCCACATCGGCGAGAATCCAACCCTCGCGCTGCGCCTGTTTGTTGTTGAAGAATTCAGCCATGGCTACTTCACCCCCTGTGTCAGATACGCATGAATCATGCTCTTGCGGGTTTCAACAGTCGCGTTAGACCACTGCGCGAACGATATGCGATTGGTTTTGCAAATCCACTGAATCATGCTGCTCCTATGCGTTTTTAATGAGGTGAACCCCTCGTCTTTGGAACTGTGCGACTTTGGCAATAACGGGGCCGATAGTCGCGTATACCCGCCAGTCGATCACTCTAGTTTTACGACTCAGAGATTTACGGTCGTCGTGCTGGAAGTTAACTCCATTCGTCGGTCTAAACGACCTTGTAGGACACGCCACGTAGAGGCTGGAGTGTAATGTGTCCCGGGAGACGCTTTACAGCAGTCTCCTTCGTTCTCGTGCTCACGGCTATCTTGCTATCGACTCCGTGTGCCGCCACCTCATAAGGACTTTGGTATCGACTCAATACAGGTTTGGCGATGTGGAACGAATCACATCAGAAGGGCCTTTATCGGTTCCGCGATATAGCTTTTCAGCGCCTCTCGGCATTCATCGCTCGACTCTGTTTAGGGTGCCTTCATTTCAGGTTCCATGACTCTCAGGTACTTGCGTCAATCACCGTCGATTCAACTTCGAACCGCTTACAGGTGACCCGTCCACGTTTGCTGGAATCCGGTTACCGTCTTCACTGCAACTTCTGTTCGCCCGATGCTGCGCCCGGGCTGTGCGCCGTCTGAATCTTCAGAACCCTGATTGTCAAAGATCGTCGGGAACGCATCCCGTTTTGAATCTCTCTAAAACTTACTGTCACAACCTTACTCGCACTCGCACCATGGTGTCAACTAAAATCTGCGCCAATCAAATACCACGTTCGTGCAGTGTTCATGCGGGGTTCAGCGTATATGCTGCGCTGCGAGTCGCATCAATATACAGGGGAATGCGATAATGATCCTGCACTGCCGAATTGGATTGACGCATGGTGGTGTTGCCGGGGGTTTGCTACCATCGCTTCCCGGCAGCGCGGCGAATGGGGCCTCGTGAATGCACGGGGACCGTGGATGCGAAGCAATGGTCAGACGTGACCACCGTTCATCCACTCAATGAAGGAGAAACGGGGCGGCATCGTCCGCCCCACTCCGCACATGGCAGATATCCAGAAACTGGACTCGGGGCACGATAGCGACGGACCTTGTGGCGTCTGCGGCAGAATGTGCCCGGTATGGTTCGCACCCAACGAACTTTGGAACAGGGTGATGGACTCCCCGGGCTTGTTGTGCCCGAACTGCTTCATCGAGCGTGCTGAGGCTCAAGGCATCAGGCCGACAGCATGGGTACTCTCGGAAGAGAGTCTGTAATGGCTGAGAGAGGCAAGTGCGTCAAGTGCGCCACGGTCCAGAAGCTGGACAAGAGGGGCAGAGTTCGCGCTCACATGCGATTCAGAATCCTCTACGGTCAGACCATGTGCGAGGGATCGAATCAGCCACCCATCCAACTCACTCTACCGATCCCGCCGAAAACAGGCGCGTAAGTCCTTTAAAATACCCTATGTAGTATCTTAGAAGGGAAATCACAGCAATGCCCCGCCAAGGCGATTTCCACAGCCCCCAAGCTGGGGGTAGGTGCCAAAACTGACCCCGACGCAGCCTACCCACACCACGGTGCGAGCAATCGCTATATACTTCCGAGTTAACATCACTACCTATGAGACCTTTAAATTCAACACATTACACACAAACACTACACGTCAAAATGTGTTTATTAGTTAGTACAATTCGACGTTTCTTCGCCTCGACTTTGGCAATCGAATTGCTACACCACGGTGTGAGTCCAGACTCTGGACAGAGTGACGTACGTCACAGGTCATGCATCGGTTTCGTGGCACATTGGCGGAATGATTTTCATTCGCATTTTTACCTTGGTTGGAGTGTCTGAGCTAATGATCTTTGGGGCGGCGGCGATGGCGTATTTCGTGCTGTGCGCAGCGCCGAAAGTGGAGAGCTATGATCCTGATCGTTCTCGTGCTGATTCTGGTCGTGGTGTCGGCAGTTGCAAACCTGATTGGTAACCGCCGACATTGAGTCCAGAATCTGGAATAACTGCGCTATGATTCCGACATGCCGTTACCTTTCGAATCTCGTGCGGAACTCCGGCGCATCTTCCCTGACGCGTACTGTGCGGTGCGATTCGGGATCAACCCGAATGACGATAGATTCCGGGTATGGATTCCGCAGCTAAAACGATACGTTGGCCGTTGTTGGTTTGCATTCTCTGATGATGCATGGATCGATGCAGCCGGGGAGGTGACGTGCCGCGCGTTCGTGACTGTATGATCTTGGCCGGACTTCTGATCCTGTGCGGATGCGGCGGACCTCGCGGCATGGTTGAGGGAACGATCTCTCAGGTGAGTACCTTGCGCTGCACGCCGGAGCACGGCTGGCAGGATGTAACGTGGAAGGTCTGGCAGCTAAAGTCTGAAGGCTGGATGAATCCCGACTCACCTATGGTTGATATCCCCGAGACTGAGACGGCGAAACCATGGGAAGACGGCGAGAACCTCGGATGCAATGAGGACCTTGTTTTTGGTCCCCGTCCTGATCGCTGGGATACGTTATGCGACGACGGCGCGTGCACCGATTACTATGCTCAAGACCTCGGGGATCGCTGGGAGCATCTATGCGGCAACGATGACGGCGACAATGAAACCTGTGATTATCGGGACCTCGGCGGATCGGGCACGCTCTACATCACCGACTGAAAGGACACCATGAATCGTCGTTTCTTCCTCTCTCTCATGCCTGCGGCTCTCGCCGGTATCTTGGCGCGCAAACCTCAACCAATCCACCATCACCCAACAGACGCCATCGGTTTCGATCCAGATGAAGTGGCGCGCCTCGGTCGCGTATATGCGGAGCGGATCAACCGGGCACGCTTCGGCAAATATGCTCACATCGGGCCGGACGTTGCACTCATGGATAGCACGCCGATAGATGGCTGGATTCGCCCAACGAAGGGTACGCGGATCGACATCGCTATGCGTAACGTCAGTGCAGCGCTTGAGGATCATCACGGCAAAGCGTACGCCCACGGCTATGGCTTCGCCCGGGGCGGCGACAGGTGCTACATCTCTGCTACTGAGGGGAATCGAATCTGGCTTCTCGGCAAAGGTCCATCTTGGACTCATGCCGTCAGTCAAGCTCTCAACGGGCACATGGACGAAGCTGAGCATCTGAGGCTGATGTACGCCAAGCTCAGCGAGCATAACGCGGCAGTGCGGAACCTTGCGGTCTGCTCTCACTCCCACGTCACCACATATCCCAACTTTGCCAGTGCACTTGCCGTCGTCACAGGCGTGCCCACTAAACCATACGTTCGCATCTGTGCCGACTGCGGAAAGAACCTCATATGATCAGACGTTCATTCTTGAAACTACTCCCCGCTGCGCTGGTCGGTATCATCGCGAGACCTCGCGTCCAGATTCAGGACTCTGTCTCTTTCACAGTCTCCGACTGGGAATGGACACCACTTCCGCCCGGGCTTGATATCGACCCCATCGCATTCCAATGGGCGAAGTACCTCAAAGAGCACGCGGAGCGCCAGTGCGGAGCGCGCGACCTCGTATGATTCCCCACTGGATCATCGCAATCCCACTTCTCGCCCTCGGCTGCGCCGCAATCTACGCAGCCTTCTGGTATCTCGATCATCGCGACGCAAAACGGCTCAGAAGGCGGGACAAATGAAAACCTTCCTGCAAATGACCGAAGAACGGGAATGCTCTTGCCTTACATGCACCTCGTGCGGCAAACGCGTTTCCGTCCTCGTCACCTCAGAGCACATCTGCAACGACTGCTTCGAAAAGCGCGACGCCATCTTGCGCCAGATCGAAAGCTTCGACTCTCAAACTCGGATGGTTCAATGACTCTCACCCCTGCCGACCATCGCCACCGCGCCGATCAACTCCGTAATGCCGCTGCTCTCGTCTATTCCCCTCGCGCCTTCAACGCCATCATGCGCGCCATCCAAGACGAACAAGCCAGCACGGACATCCCGGACCTCGTCACCCCTTGGGGCACTCGCTACCGCGCGGACCTCGCCATCCAAGCTCACGCCTCAGGATTCGCCGTTGATCCCAATGGACGCATCGACTGGTCTAAAACTCGCAGGTAACTCCACAATCCCCAACGTCAACATCACATGATGACCTCGACACAACCACACCACCTGCAACGGCTTCCCATAATCCCCATGGTGCGTATGACGTGGCACACGACGTGGAACACTGAATGCCGAAGCTAATTGCAACCATCATCCAAGCCGCCGCTCTCCTGATCGCTATGCTCATCGCAACCTACGTGCTGGTCTACCTCTTCTGAATGAATGACGACGCCGCAATCTACATCGCAGCCCTCATCGTGCTCGTGCTCGCCCTCATCGCGTTCGCAATCGCCAACCTCAGGCATGAGTGACCACCCCTGCCAAACTGCCAGACATTGCAGCAGATTGCAGGACATTGCCATACGTCACACCATGGTGAGCAATGAGTCTCAAACCCGATTTAACTCATGGCGAATTCTTTTAAGCGCTATCAGCGAATCAGAGCGCAGCGTACAGCGTAGCGCAGGCGCACGGCGTGGCCCTGTGCTGCTCGCGCTGCCAGTTGGCTGGTAGTTTGTCCTGTCAGATAGCCGTTGACGCCCGTGTGACGCCCGTTCTGTAGATTCAGCGTCGCCTTATGCGCAAGCCCGGTGCCTCAGCGGCTCTCTGGCTGGCTGGCTGGCCTCAGGACCCAGTTCTCGGCCTTCCCGAGTTGTCCGGGATTCGGGGTAGCACAGAGTCACTGACGCCTTTGACCCCCACCCTTTCTCCCACAAAATTCTTTCCTAGCGCAGAGTTTGAGTTGGTCAGAAAAAATTCCGGGAGATTTGGGCTTAAGTAGAAGTGAGCGCAGAGTTTCCCACATTGACGCTTATTATTATTACTACTATTATTTCTCGCATGACTTGTAATTGTTCGAAGTGTGGGGCGCGGTGGGAGTCGCGGGTTGCGAATCCGATTCAGTGTCCTCGGTGTAAGCGTGTGGACTGGAGGAAGGTGGATGAGGCTAAACCTGATGTATTTTCAGGGGGCGGCGGTCGGGTTACAACTGACAGCAGAAAACGAAGCAGAAGAAAACCTGCTGGTATGTCTGGAGGGCCGGAAGGCGGAGCTAAGCCGGAACCATCGGTCAGACAAGGAAGTCGGACTGTTCCTGTGTCCTCGGTTGCCGTGACGGAACACAGCTCCGGGGTGTGTCCTCACGGATACCAAAACTGGCTCGTATGTCGAAACGCGGGAGGAGGCTGCGAATGACAAGCAAGACGGGCGATAAAACTGCGCTGGTGGAAAAAAATCGCGGGAGTTCCGGGGACGCGCAAGGTCCGGAGCGTCGCGCTGGCAAGAGCCCGCTCAAGGTTGGGAAGGGGGAAACGCTGCCTGAGGTTCTCAAGCTCAAGGCCCGCGCGACCGGGTTTTCTGCCGTGCCGCCGTACGAGGTTCAGACGATTCCCGCCGAGGGGGTTGGGAAGGATGGGGTCATCTGGATGGATGGCGCTCCCTGTCCGCACCCCGGATGTCTGTCGCACGTCACGCATCCATGTGAGGGCTGTGGCCGGATTGGGGGCCGGTATCCGGCTGACGTTCCCATGATGCTCAGCGACCGGCTGGATCAGCTTAAAGCGGGACAAGAGCGCCGGTCTGGCGGCATCAGGGCAACACAGAGGAGCAACAGGATGGCGGGTTTATTGCAGCAATTCCAAGTCTCATCGGACACCGGTGAGCAGCTTCAGGCGGCAATCAGCATAGTTCTGCCGTGGAATCGAAGTGGAGCTAAGGGATTCCGCGTTGGAGAAACCGACAAGGGTTTCGCGTGGATAGAGTTTGCGCACAAGACTGATGGCGACTTCTCGCCGCTGCCTTATCCCCTAGACACGCTTCCGAAGCTATTCACGTTCGTGCGTGATTGGTTGAGCAGCGCCAAACGCGGCCAAAAGTTCGACACAGATGGATCGGTAACCGAAGGCTGGATAGTGACTCAGCCTGACATGCACAACTGTTGGGAGCCTTCGTTCCTGCGTGTGCAAACGACTTGGATCATTTACGGCAAGTAGGGGCAACACAGAGGAGGAATCACATGGAAGCCTACATCGAGTTCAAAGGCCGCTTGTATCCAGCATGGGACTGGTTTGAATCAAGCATCGACGCCCAACCCTACACCTTTGCTTACCCAGACGATCCGAGGGTGGTCGAGTATCCGAAGAGGGGATGTTGAGCATGGCAAAACTGTTGGTTATTCAGTCGAAAGCTGAATGTCCTAAGTGCTCTCAGAAAAGCTGGGTGGACACTTGCCCCGATGATCCCGCGAGAGACTTTATGTGGCGCTGCGAGCACTGCGGATTTATGGCAAGGAGCAACGTTTGGGCGATGGAGATCGCTGCCCAACAAACCACGCAGGAGCAGGGGTAACACAGAGGAGCCGCATGATGGCAACGCGCTGGCCAGAAGTTGACGGGGAGATTGTGACCACGTTCAAGAAGCACGCTATTTGTGTTGAGCGCAAGCGCGATCACGAAAACTGGTTACATCACTGTCACTGCTCCGAACGGCTGCTATGCCTATGACGGCTACTGGCGTGATTCTGAGCACACGACGGCTGGCGAGGCCATTGAGGAAGCGAAACGCGGGGCAATGTTGAAGTAGGGGTAACACAGAGGAGAGCGGAGATGGCAAGCGACGAGGAGTTTGTTCGGGAGCATTGGGAGCGAGTACACACGGGAGCGGCGGCTCTGCACTTATCTGATTACTGCGCGAGTATTGTGGTGAATGCCGAGGAGTTTCCAGATTGGTCCGCAGCCGCAGCCTTCACCCGCGAACGGCTTGAGCAGATCCGGCAGGTTGAGGAAGAATGCGGGTTGCTTGAATCGCTAGCTCCCGTGATCCATCGTGACGATTTGCATATGTGGGCTGGAATTGATGCTGACCCAGATGACGCCACGATTGACGACTGCGAGACCATTGCCATAGATAACTCTAAGTTTCAGTGCAGGGTTCAGCGCATTCTCGCCCGTGAACAAGCAATTCTCGCAGAACTAAAACGCGGCATGAAATAGGGGGCACAAATGGGCGTCGAGAGACAGATACCGGATTACCTGAATCCAGCTTTTGATATTTACGACCGCTACAAGTTTGCACAGCAGCGCATCGCCGACCACGCCGCAGAGGTGGCACAGAAGGATGGAATTCTCCGCGAGATTCTGCTGTTCGCAATCCACGGCTGTGGCACAAAGCAGAAGGACGCACGAGGCAAGCAGTTTGCAGCCATTGTTGATCTGTGCTCAAAAGCGGGAATCACGCCAGACCAGCAATTGCAGCCCAAGGGAGAACAGGGATGAATTATTTTCAGCACAAGTCATTCACATTGCGAGTAGGACGTTGGACCGAGAATAACCGCCTACTGTCTTTCATGGGCAGCGATGGCCTCAATCAGCCGTCGAAGGGATATTGGCATAAAGTGTGGTGGTTTGGACCTTTGTTCTTTTCGGTCAAGCATGACGAGGAGCGAGCCGAGAGGTCCACGCAGGGAGAACAAGGATGAACGAGTTGAAGCCATGTCGAGCGTGCACATTTAGACTAGAGATATTGGCATTGGCGGATTCTGATCAGCGCATCTACGGCTACAAAGTCAGGTGTTGCGGTTACTCTACGGCTCTGATGCGGCATAGAAAAGATGCCATCGCAGCATGGAACACGCGCCAGACGCAGGGAGGTGAGAGCAAGTGACAGCAGAGGAAAAGGTGAAAGAGAAGTATCCCAAGGCAAGCGCGAAGCACTGGGGAGGTTGGCGAGAGATGGAAGAAGGCTGGACTTTGTGGACTGGAGAATAACGGAACGACGTGGCCATAGGGGGCGGCGACACTGAATCCGAAGCATGGGAAGACGCTGCTAAAAGGATCGGGGGAGGGGAGAGATGAGCCAGATACCAGAAGAACGAATGACTGACGCCGAATTAGATGCAGAGTTACGCTCTTTCAGCATCGACCCAGAAGAGTTGCGCAAGAGTATGTTGGAGCGAAAGTGGACCCGCTGCTAGTCGGTGCAAGGACTCTCGGCACCATCACTTACTCGCCTAAAACTGGAGAAGCCACTTACGAGAGGGCCACACAGCCATCCCCACAGGAGTCCCATGCCAGATAAGATTACTGGAGCCCTCGAAGTAGGCTGCACGCCAGACATGCGCGAGGTTATCGTCAACCATCCTGATCTTCAGCCAGATGAGAACGGGGTTGGCCACATCGTGTTTTCTCCAAATCAGGCGCGCAACCTTGCAAAACTTCTTATCAAAAAAGCAGACGATTGCGATGCGGCAACAAAGAAGAAGCGAAAAGCCGAAGGAAAAACCGACGAACAGATCGTCAAAGCGAAGTACCCGAACGCTTACTGCGCGCCGTATCCAGAATCTTGGCCGCTTGTTCCCGAGCTGAAATTTTGTATCAAGTACAACGACTGGATGGGTCTTTCGAGCTGGAAGGCTACAAAAGAAGAAGCGTGGGCCGACGCACGGCAACGAATTGAGGAGACAGAATCATGTGGGTAGCATTTAGAATTCCATGGCCGGTCGTCTGGTTGATCGTCGGTATCGTTGTAGCAGCAGTGCTTGTGATCTGGAGAAAGTCGCGATGAGTGAGAACAGGAAATATGTGGTGCCGGAGGGGATGCTGACGGCGGCAGATCAGGAAATTCGAGTTTGTAGTTCCATCCCTTCCACCATTTCGGATCGTCAGATGGCAATCATTCAGAAGATTACTATAGAAGCCGCTCTCCGCTGGCTCTCTAAGAATCCGATTGTGCCGACACCTGAGCAGAACAAAGCTATGTCGGAGCTGGCTAGATCGGTAAGCATTCAGTACGGCACCAACGCAATCACCGACGCTTCCACGGCCACCATTATCGTTGAATGGCAACGCCGCATGTTCGCCGCCCCAGAGCCGGAGATACCGCCTCAGATTGAGGATTTGATGCTCGACCCGAAACGCTACTCGGTGGGGCTTGAGAAGTTCAATGCCGCAGTTCTCGAAGCCTTCAACAGGGGCAGACGAGTGAGGGAGAAATGAGCCCAATCAAGCACGATTTAGACATCATCGCCTTCATGCTGGTATTCGCTTGTGGAATATGCCTCGGAGCCGCGATAGGAATAATGATCGAAGATTTTCTGCGCACATGGACGAGCAAGTCTCTCGCTCCTTGGATTATCCAGAAGATGTTCCGGGGCAGACGACTTGGGAAGGGGGATTGATGGCGGCAAGAGAATATAAAGTCGAGAAGATTGAGCAGCAGGGATTCAGCTTCGCGAAGGACTGGGGGAAGCAGGTTCAGGCGCTTGAGGTCGATGGCTGGCGTGTGATGAATTTGCAGCAGGCTCCTAGGAGTTTTGAGATTTTGGTTTGGATGGTGAGGCCATGAAACTCGCTCTGGCAGTTCTGGGGATGGCGGTGATGATGAGTGGGTGCAGAGCAGGCCCTCATGCTCATACTGGAACCGTTCGGGTAGAGGTTAGCGCTAATCGAACCGATTGGTATCTTCACGCCCCTCGCGATCAGAGGGTCTTCAAAGATGGCGATGATGAGGGGACCCAAACCTCTTCCAATATGTGCGGCTACGTCTTCAAAAATAATATCGATGAAGGATTAGAGAATTCATGGATAGCTGCGGTGTATGGATATGGCGGCAAGGGGCCTCTTCTCTATCACACGCGAGAGGCAGCAAATGATTACGTAGAAAGTTGGTGCAAGCCATGAAACTTCTCGCCGCAGTTCTGGGGATTGCCTTGCTGGTGGGGTGCAGCAAGCCAGTCGTTAGCCCCGACGTCGTGCAGCACACCCGCAAAGTCTGGATGAGTGAGGATACTCTCTACTACCTGTTCACGTATCAGGGGCGCGATTATGGGTGCGGCCATATCGAGCGTTCGAACAATGGTTGGGTCTATCATGCGGACGTCAATAACTGGCACTTCGATAGAAACGCGACCATCGTCACTCCAGAGTCGGAATGGAATTCATTTTCTGATGCAGAAAGGTTCGTTGAGCAATGGTGCAAACCGTGAAGATGTTGGCATGGATAGTTCTTGGGATTGGGATAGCGTGTGCGGGGCAGCAACCGCATACCGAGTTAAACAAGAACTATGGTTCCAGCGGAAGCGTGTATGCTGGTCAACTGCCAGTCCCAAAAGTGGCACCCCTGAAGTGCCAGAAGTATGAGCATGTTGAGCACTGGCCGGGGAATTGCGGCCCTGCTCCCTGTGATGCCAGTGGATGCTTCTGGGTTTGCACTATGCCTCCGCCTGATCACTGCGCTCCCGACCTCCACGTAGTCACAGAGAAGGAATGGCAGGAGTTACTATACGACAGGCAGAAAAGCATGGAAGTTGAAGAGAAATTGCTTGAGTGTATTTCTGATCTTCGTGCGCAGATGAAAGCCTTGCAAGCCAAGCAGTGACCCTCTAGGGGAGAGCGCAACTAAAACAGGCACGTTTCGAGGATGTAGAGGAAGGTGGAGGGTATGTCAGAAGTAAAATTCACGGAAGCTTTTTTGATACACACTAATGACGGTCATGTACGTACAGGCCACGTCATGCTTGAAGCTGCGGTGCCGATCCTGCTGGCAGACCACGCTGCTGCATGCGAAGCGATGGAGCGCATCAAAACCAATCTGCATAGACTCATCGTGCAGCAAGATCTCGAAAGACAGGGAACCGCAACGGGTCAAGCGCTAGAACCAGCGCTTATCACAGCAAAATTGCCCGGAGTAGATATCACAGATCGTCGTCGAGGTCCGCGCGGGAAAGGAAGAAATAAATGAACCAATCCCCTCTCTCTCAATTCGTCGTAGCGTGCGTAGAGAATCATGTGCCGTATCAAGAAGCATGTAACGAGTTCCGGCGCGCATGGCTCTACGAGGATCTCAAACGGAACGGAAACAATCAATGCGCTCTTGCTGAAGAGATCGGCGTGCATCGAAATACCATAAGCCGATTCCTTCGGTCGCTCCAAGTCCATATTCCAGAAGGTAAAAAGAGAATGCGACATCATGCTTAACGTACTGGCTCTGATTATGATCGTCGCTCTGATCTTCGTCACGCTCATGGGTCTTGCGTGCATCTCCGGATATCTCTTAATCTTTTTTATTATGAGACTAATCGGAGTACGGAATGTGCCAAAAAGAGACTAATGCCGAATATCTCCTGAGGGTCATTCTCACGGCGCTGAATGCGCAGGTGTGGCTCAAGAGTCAAACGAACGCTCAACTAAAAGTTAAGCGAGGGTCATCATGTTCATCGATCCGAACATTCACCTAATCGAGCCACCGATCATTCACGTCCAATCTGATGGTTCCAATATCGGCGGCGTAGATCCGGCCCACTACAGCTACCAGATCGTACCCGATACAGTGAATCAGGGACTTCTCTTGAACACTGCTGGTACTACTCAGCAAGGAAAGTATCCAGCTTGGCTGTGGGGGGCTCATCCTCGACCGATCAAGTCTACCAGCGGGAAATTCTCACTGTCGTACTCGGCGATTTTCGGCGGCGACTTGAGAGGTATGAATGTTTTCGAAACCGACACGATTCTTATCTCGCAGTGCGCAGACGGAAAACGGCGCAAGTTTAATCTGTCACTCCAGCGGCATGCAACTACCGGCCAGATCGATATCGGTAACTGGACAAATACAAAGATCATGACCGGGCCGATTCAGCGCGAAACAAACTATAACGTTCGAATCGACTACTCGTGGAACGCAGTGAAGAATATCTGTTCGGTCGTGACCTATGAGCTTAACAGTGTGAGGTACGAGATCCCGCTGGCACTGCAAAATATGCCTGCGACTGATACAAACTGGTCGATTGGCGCTCTCCCACAAATTCAATTGGGATCATTGCCATCAGCTCAAGCGTGGAACGTAAAAATCTCGAAACTGGACTACTGGTGGTACTAGGTGAACGGACCGTTCGACAGAATCGATGGAATTGTTGAAGACAAGGCAGAGTTTTCACCTTGCGACGTCTATCGATACACGTTGACACGCAATTGGGCTGATGGTCAATGCATCGCATGGCTGCTATTCAACCCGAGTACCGCTACCGCTGAACTCAATGACCCAACGATAAGAAAGGCTATCGGGTTCTCGAAACGATGGGGATTCGGCAGGCTGATCATTCTCAATCTCTATGCAGTACGGAACACTGACCCTCGTGCGGTAACGCGCATGGGGGCCAGTGCTGTCGGTCCCATGAACGACTACTGGATACTCAAGAGCCTCGGTGAGGCGCGTGAGCTGGTGTGCGCGTGGGGTTGCGCACAGCATGCGCCAGAGATCGACATTCGGATCGCCGAAGTGATGAAGTTGATCGAAGAGCGTATGCCTGAAGTTCCAATGTCGTGTCTCGGCTACCGGAAAGATGGACATCCCCGGCATCCGCTGATGATCGGATACGACACAAAACGTATTGAGTTCGAGGCAAGAAAATGACGACCCGAGAAGTGATGGACATTCGCGCTGCCGCAGAGTATCTTGGCATCAGTCCTGACACACTCTACAAATACGCAACTGAACGTGCGGTGCCTGCATTTAAGATGGGTAACCGCTGGCGCTTTAAAAAGTCTCGTCTTGATGAGTGGATGGATCAGGAGATCGACAAAGGTGCAAAAAACTTAGATGGCCAAAGCAAGACCGAGAATCGATTTTGATGGAGCCAAGCCATTTAAGGTTGATGGTGTTTATTGCAGGCTTATTTCTTTAACAAGAGGAATGTTAACCATCGTCAATGACTCCGATTATATGTGGCTGTCTCAATGGAACTGGCGCGCTAAACTCGTTAAGTCAACGAATACATTTTATGCTTTAAGAAATAGTTCCCTTAAGGATGGTCGCAGGACCGCAATTTACATGCATCGAGAGATTCTAGGTCTAAAGTTTGGCGATCCGCGCGAGGTTGATCATATTCGTTCCAACGAGACGCTCAATAATAGCCGATCTAATTTGCGCGTAGCAACACACGCGGAGAACATGTGCAACCGACAGATTCATCGGAATAATGCGTGCGGATATAAAGGTGTAAGATTTAATCGCAAGATCAACAAATGGCAAGCGGTCATCTGGCTTGATCGTAAACAAACCCATCTTGGAAGCTTTGAGACTCCAGAAGGCGCGCATGAAGCCTACAAATGTGCTGCCGCCGCACTTCACGGCGAATTCGCGAGGTTCAGATGAGAGCAAAAAAGCGTATTCTCTGTATCGATGATGATGAGCAGGAACTTTCTACGTTAGCATTTACATTACGAACGCACGGCTATTACGTATTTTCAACGCCTATCCCAGATGATGCCATCTCTCTTTTTGCGGACAATGCTGTGGATCTTGTTCTCTGCGACATGTTCATGCCGAAGATGAACGGCAGCGACTTAATCTTGAGACTGAAGAACCTCAAATCGTCTGTGCCAATGATTTTGATCGGAGACGCACGCAAGATGAACGGCTTTGTCCATGGCGCAGACGCGCTTTTGCACAAGCCGTCGCTGTCGCCCGCTGAACTTTATGAGAGGATCAAAATCATGAGTGCCCGGAAACGAGGTCCGCGCCCGGGCACTCGTCAGGCAGCTAAGCCGCTTTCTTCGTTGACGGCCTGCCTCGCTTAACTTCAAAACTGTCCGGAACAGGAATGGGATCGATATCGGCTCCTACCCCGAATTTCGTCATCTCCATTCCAATCAGAGATCGCACCCAGTTGCGACGTTCCTGTTTCGGAACTCTATTCAAGCTGATCTCGACCGCGTGAAGAGCGCGCTTCATGAGGACCTCCGGCGTGTGGTGCACGCTGATGACCTTCTGTTTCTTCTTTTCGAGACCATCCAGATACTGGATAATCTTCGCGGTGTCGTTTGTTTTCGGGGGACGATACGTCTTGAAGATGTTGGGCTTATTGACAGCCCGGTAGTTTCTACTGAGGGCGATGTCGATCACCTTTTTTGGGGCGTACTCGGTAGCCGCCTTATAGAGATTGATGTAGTTGAAAGCGGTCGAGCGGCTCATGTGGAAGGATCGCTTCAGAAAACGCACGAAGAGTCTTTTTGGTGCCAAGATCTCCTGCGCCCGCAGAAGATGCTGTCCAATCGCAAGGCGAGATTTACCTTCAGCGTGGAGCGCGTCAGCGATGGCCCGATATTCAACTCGTAAAGAGGTTTGTTCCTGAGGTTCAAGCTTCTCCCACCCGCGCAGAGTTTCGAGATCTGCGGATGGCAATAGACCATAGGCGCGACTTGCCATTATGTTTTTCTCCCGGCCCCAAAATAGGGGTTTTGCCCTCTCGGATGGTGCTTTCCACAGCCGAGTTGCCTAATTGTATACCTGTTTTCCACAGATGCCTATAAAAGCATTGACTCGTATATTCTAAAGTGGGAGGATTCAATGGTTTAACGTACCTAAAAAATCAGGAAAACTGCGATTTTGGCAATTGTGATGTCATTCCCGCAAGAGAAAACAAGTGCCGCCGTGCTCGTGACCCGGTACGTATTCGCCGGTTTGTTATACCTAGCAGCTGCGATATTCTTGTTTTCTGTCGGTTCATTCGTGATCGTAGTTCTGTATAAGATGTGGCGATTTATCTGGGGATGATCGATGAAAACTCCAGCAGAACGGCAGACCCAGATAAGGGACTGCTTGCGCAAACGCAAAGCGCGCCTAAAGATCCGGAATCTCTGTCAGGATTGTGGTAAGAACCCGCCTGAGACCGGGAAGACCTTATGTAAAGAGTGCCTCGGCGACCGGCGAAGTCGTGCTGCAAAAAAGTAGCAGATCTAAAAACGATTTGACGAAGCGCATAATTAGCGTAGGATATGTCTGAATCAATTACACAGAGGTCCTGAAGCTAGATGGCTAGACCAAAGCCTACCGCAGCCGACATCAAGGAGCGGGAAGAACTCGCCGTGCGGCTAAAGAAGTTCATGAAGGATAAAATGTTCAGTGAGCAGAGGCTTGCAGAAGTCGCTGACATTTCCCGGCGTACAATCCAAATGATTAAGGCCGGTGGGGTGACACCTCATCCGGACACGCTCAGAAAGTTAAATACCATCTTCAGACGGCATGAAGCGAACAGGAATCGCTAAAGGAGATTCACCGCGTGGCGACAAACATCGAGAATGCAGTACAGGGACTCAGCGGTCACGAGATCATCACTGATCTTCTATACCAAGTCGAAAAACAGCTCCAGCGGGATTGCAACCTCACGCCAATGTGCTGCTACGAAGGCGGATACGAGGCCGAGGTGCAGGTAAAGCTGAAGCTTCATGGAATCGATGTCGAGAAAGTGGACACCACGGTTTCGGTCGGCGTGCACGACGAACGTCCCGGCACGGTCGTGGAAGAGTCAGTCAAGGTAGATCGCGACGAGCGCCTTGATCAAGTTCGCAAACGCTCTGAGCAGCCAATTCCAACGATGACAAAGGATGGGGATGGCAAGCCAGTCGTGAAACAGCGCCGCTACCAGCAAGCTGTTCCGCACGCAGTCAATGCAGTCACTCCTGAGCGCGGCGAAGGCGGGGCGACCGGTGACCAGTTGGAGCAGGAATAGTCCAGAATCTGGATTGACGGGAGAAAGTGACAGGCGGCATGCGACTTATGGGATCGCATGCCGCAATTTTTATATTTTGCACAATTAAAATCTGTGCATACTGGGATCAGGAGATCCCGTCGCTATGATTACGCATCACACTCCGCTAACGCTATTCATCATCAAGCGCTTCCATACCTACAACAATATTGCCTGCCACCCCACGTCTAACGGGCTCCGTACCTCAGCGCAGATCATTGTCGATATGCTGCTTGCCGAAGGGAAGCGAGCGAAGCTGGTCGAGGCTATCGACGGAAACTGCATCGACCGTCTGGTAAACGAGAATAAGCCAGATCGCGTGGTGATCGAGGCAGTTTGGGTTACGCCAGCCAAAATAGCCGAACTGCAAAAGCTTTGGCCGAAAGTTCGCTGGACGATTCGAATCCATTCCGAGATCCCATTTCTTGCGCATGAAGGCAACGCAATCGACTGGATTTACCAGTACGTCACTCAGAACATCGAGATTGCTTTCAACTCAGCCCAGATCATACATGACTTCAATGTTTTGGCACAGGCTGCTTACCTTCCGAACTACTACCCGCTCCGCAAGCCGCGTCCATGCCGTCCCGACGATCACGTAATCGACGTGGGTTGCTTCGGCGCGATTCGTCCTCTCAAGAATCAGCTCATGCAGGCATTTGCTGCTGTACGTTATGCGCGCATTCACGGGAGGAAGCTGCGCTTTCATATGAACAGCACGAGACAGGAACAAGGCGGCGGCAATGTTCTCAAGAACATCATTGCGCTATCTAAGGCGGCTAATTTTGAGCTTGTGATGCATGAATGGCTAGAGCACGCCGAATTTCTTGAACTGATCGGCAGTATGGATATCGTTCTTCAGGTCTCTTTGAGTGAAACATTCTGCATCACCGCTGCCGACGCCGTCAGCATGGGCGTGCCAATGGTGGGATCGGAAACGATTCCGTGGCTCCCAAAATTTTCGCAAGCAGATCCGGCGAACGCGCAGAGTATCGTTGATGCCATGGAACGAGAGAACCGCGTTATTGTCTGGATGAACCGAGAGCATCTTGAGCGGTATCTTCACCAGACCGTGGAGGTATGGAACAAATGGTTGGCAAATTCTTAATCGCGCTGGCGCTACTGGTGCCAGTTGCAGGCGCTGCTCAGTCAGCAAAAGTAATCGTCTTGAGCGACGCAGATGCCGCAGAAGCTAAATCTCTTCACCGTAAACTCCAAGAGATTTTAGATAAACAGAAGGCGCTGGAGAGCAAGATTAAGGCGAAGTATATCGTCGCCGCACACGACAAGAATAATGGCGGAATTTGCGGCACGGATGGATGTTACGACTCGGAGTGGGGTAGTGGTTTCGAATACAGTGAAGACTTTCGATTTGTCGTTCCTGTCCCAGCTCGTCCATATAACGGAAATTCAATGCTCAACTGCGTAATACCGACCTTCTCAAACGGCGGAATAGCCATCGCGAACTAGGGAGAATACATGAAGGCAATTACTCTTGTTTTATTTGTCGCTACGTTGTCGTTCGGGCAAGACAATAAGGGAACATCAAAGGCTCCAGAAGTTCCGAAAGATGTGGTAGCCCGCTATTTCAAGGCAGCAGCCCAGCAGGCTCAATCACAAGTCATTCTCGACCGCGCGCAAAAAGACTTCGAAACAAAAACCCAGCTTGTGCAGCAAGTCGTACTCGAAATGACGAAGGTGTGCGGCGAGAAGTACCAGCCGAACCTGAGCGCGCAAGGTGACCCTGAGTGCATCGTCAAGCCAAAGGCGGCGGAGCCTGCAAAGAAGTGAGAAAACTGAGAGATATCTTTGCGCGCTTCTTACGGCGAAGCGAACACCGTATTTGCCGGAAGTGTCGCAAGCAAATCAGGAAGCGACACCGCTGGCATCAGGTGCGAGTAGGGTGGTTCGCTCCGTGGTATACCTGTGAACGCTGGAATTGCGACAATCCAACCGCAGATCCAAAACGACCATCCGCGCCGCCCGGAGATAATTTGCCGTTCGAGGCGGTTGAGATAATTGTTGAATGAATTTGACTGAGGATCAATTCGAGCGGATCATCAATGTGGCTGAACGCGGAATTACGGCTTTTGAGTCGGTCGCACATTCTCTCGCCGGACTCAATGTGTCCGTGCAGAAACTCGCGCGCAAATACGCGCCGGAGCCGAGACGACAAGAGGATGCGCGCGAAGCTGTCGTGAGCAGGGTACCAACCGAAGATGATAAGGCAAAAGAAGCTCAGGGAGCCAGCGACAAACCAATCGGAGAATGGTTCAATCTTGACGACGACGACGAAGAAGAAGAAATCGGCCCTCGCGAAAAGCAAATCCGCGAACAGCAGCGACGTGCCCAAGCTGAGAAAGAAAGTAGATCGGACACTGGAAGCCCTGAAGAGGCTGGGAGTGACGGAACAAGAGATGGTGGGAACGCCCCAGATAACACCAATGTTCAAGAACGCTGAAGGCGGCCTGCGCGCAGTTCTTGAGGCGATGAGATTCTATAACGACGACGAGATCTCACGTTTTCTGTCTAAGTTTGATGCCGTTCGAGAAGGTGATAGGGAGCGACTGCCATGGGAGGCTATTGCGGTTTCTGCTGGGGTCAATCCAAGGCACCTTGTTGGATCAATTCTCGTTGCACTTCAAGCCCATTCGGTTAGCGCGGTGCGAGTGATTGCTTTATCTGGTCATGCGAAAGTTATGAAGAAGACGGTTGAGTATGCTCAACTGCCAAGCGGTGAAAGAGATCGCTCCATGTTGTTTCAGGGCTTAGGTTTCCTTCCTTCGCCTAAAGGCCCAACGTTTATAGGTAAGGCGATATTTGGAAACGACCGCAGAGATTCCGATGATGAAGATGGAGTCAGCAAAGCGAAGCCGGTCGAGACCGTACAAATATTCGGCAAGGACGATGATCTCGAACAGCTATTCCCGTCGTCAGAGGTGATTCAAGAGAAACTGATTCCACTCAGACAAAAACAACTGACTGCCTCAAACAAGAAGTAACGCGACAACTCGATCCGGGGGGACTTTGGAGGGTACCTAGTGTACTCAGAGAAGACCATTATCCGGAATCTCGAAGCGTTCGAGGCAGAGTACGGATGGATTCCGCGCCGCCACAGTTTCGATGAGGTGCAAGAATTCAGTGCATTGATCCGCAGAATCACGGTCATTGAGAGTAATAGCAAAACCTCCCGCATCGATCTCCGTGGCAACATCACCGAAAAGCTGAAGAATGATATTCGCCGCTTCATCGAGAATGAGCAGGTACTTTGCTGTCTCGACTCAGCGTACTGGGAATCAAATTATGCCTATGTTTGCTGCCCATACGAAGCGCCAGTATGGATGGCCGACTACACGTTCAAGCCTATTGGAGAGATCCAACCGGGGGACGAAATAATCGGCTGGAAGCTGACGCCACTCTTGTCAAACAAAAAGCTTGGCATCCGTACTCATAGTATTTCTGGCAGGAAAATGCAGCAAAATAGAGAGCGCCTTGCGAAGACAAAAGTTATTTCAGTAAACAAGCGAATCGCGCCGGTCGTAAAAATTACGATGGAATCAGGACAGGTAATTCGCTGCACTGCAAATCATCTTTGGTCTAGCGGGGAAAACGATAGAGGTAGATATCCGTGGATTGAAGCAAAAGTCGGCAAACATCTTCGTAAGGTGGTCGATCTCTATCCTAATGAACCGCCAGATATAAGAACGGCGGCGTGGCTTGGAGGTATGTATGACGGAGAGGGATGCGGATCACAGATAGCGCAATTCAGGGAGCATAATCCCAAAGTGCATGCTCGCCTAATTGAGGCGATGCAGATATTTGAATTTAAGCAAAAATTCCAGAGCGGGAAAAGGGGGAAAGGCGAGGATTATGTTGGATTTTCCGATAAAGCAGTACATATAAATGGCGAGATCACGGGGAAGGCAAAATTTGCCGCATGGTGTAAGCCTATAAGAATCGAGACACTAGAGAAGAAGATTCTTCAAACGATGCGCGCGTACAGAGACAAGATTATCTCCATTGAGCCAGACGGAGAAGAGCCTGTATATTCCATGCAGACAGAAACCGGGAATTATGTGATATGGGGATATGCGAGCAAAAACTGTAATGAGTCCGGACAGATTAAGAAGTTCCAGCCTCGCTTATCGCAGAAAGTTTATTGCTCGGTCATCGAAGAATTCGATGAGCAAGGCTTCCCCATCGAGTTGCTGATCCTGAAGGGTCGGCAGCTTGGAATCACAACACAAACAGCTCTCAAATTTATTCATCGACTTCTTTTCGTCCCACACACTCAGGCGATCATGGCGTCGGTCAAAACAAAATCCTCTGAACTCATCAAAAGAATCCTTGATACGGCATACGATGAATGTCCATGGTGGCTGAAGCCACAGCGCCTTCCAAAGCAGCAATTTGCAAACGGATCAATCTTGTCGATCCAATCAGGCATGCAGGCCACCGGCCTCGGGCAGGGATGGACACCGACTCTTGCCCATGTTTCTGAGCTGGCCGACATTCAAGATCCAAAGAAAACCATCGAAGAGGGCTTGTTTCGCGCTATGCACTCGACGCCGAACCTGTTCATGGTTTTGGAAGGCACTGGAGGCGGCAGCACAGGGTGGCTTGCTGAGACATGGCGCGCTGCGAAAGCCGACTGGCATAAAGGCGAGCACCGTCTCCGCCCAGTCTTCATCTCGTGGCCGTTATGCCCAGAGATCTATCCGCCAGAGGGATGGATAAATCAGCATCCGATCAACAACTTTGATCCCCATCACGAGCCAACGAAGCGCCACGTAGCGCGTTGCGAAGCCTACATACGTAATACCGGCTATCTTTCACGAGTTGTACCGGGTGGCAGGAATTATAAGATGCCGGTCGAGCAGCAGTGGTTCTGGCAATTCAACTACAACATGGCCTGCAAGAATCACACGCAGAAAACGTGGACATCGCAGATGCCTGCTGATGATTTTGAGTCTCTAATCGGCGAGCACGACAGTGTATTTGAAGAAGAGATCCTCAAAGAGCTTGAAGGAAATATCTACAACATAAATACAAAGACAGGAGAGAACGAGCGCGCCAAGCCGATGCAAGCGTACGCGATTCTCGGCCACGATATCGTCGATAATTTCTACGATGAGAGCATGTTCGACTGGGATAAACCAGTGTTGCAGCTCACATGGAACTCCTATCGCGGGCAAACATACGAGTGGGAGCTTGTCCCGCTTATGGAAATCGATGAAAACGATGAACGCGCCACGATGGACAAGCTTCTGATCTATGAAGATCCATTTAGAGGCAACAACTACTCATGCGGAATCGATACTGCTGACGGCCTTGGTAAAGAAGACGAAGATCGCTCGGTCATTTCGGTGACAAAAAACAAGTACGCCGACCAGTTTGATATTCAGGTAGCAGAATTCACGACGAATCGGCTCAACTCTGCGCAAATTACGGCCTTTGCGGCGGCAATCGGCGCATACTACAGCCCTGCATGCCCTGATTCACGCGGAATGAAGTATGCCATCGAGCAGATCAAAGGCCCGGGCGACACTTGTCAGCATCAGTTGAAGATGATGGGGTTCAATAATCACCACGATCCCCGTCGATACGACACGAAAAAGATCATCGAGAAGAACAATTACAGACAAGGATTCTTCTCGACCGCGTGGAGCGTCTCAATGTTGATGGGGCGCTTCATTGAGGCCGTCAATGGTGGATGGTACCGGCCTCAATCGAAATGGCTACTTGAGGAAATTCGCACTTTAGAGCGTCACAATGCGTCCGGGCGCTCTAAGATGGAGCACAGATCCGGACAACATGATGATCGCGTGCGCGCAGCAGCGATGTCGTACTTCACAGTTCACGATATGGACATTCTGGCGGAGCGCGCACAGAAAAAATACGCTGCGCCGAAGAAAAACACAGAAGTAAGCAAGGGAATTTGTGTCACAAATCGCATAGGCGTAGGCGACTGGTAGGAGGATAGCGATGGCACTTGCAGTGAAAATCGTGTTTTGGCTAGACACGATCACGGGATTATACAAGATGGGCTTACCGGAGCAGTTCCCAGCGCCTCCGTACCACGAAAAGGTAGTTTGTGGGACCGCTCGTGAGGCTGAACTAATCTCGGCGATCATACGGCAACAGGAAGCCTCTCTTGAGTCTCGCAAAGACGAGGAAAGAGAGGAAATCGAGGGTCGCTTTCTTCGCAATCTACGCGGTCACATGCATAATCAAATTGCCAACGCTAGTAATGCGATGAATCGTGATTTTCTGCGTTATTTTTTGGAAACCCAAGAGAAGCGGGTCGATAAAAGAAAAATGAAGCGTGAAAGCTTCCTTCATTCAGAGGCATACGAGACGACTCGTCGGTAGTCCAGAATCTGGATTAATAGACGTCAATTCTTTTTGGTTGTATGCTTTGCTAGAAATCCGGGGGAGAACGGAAATGAGCAGAAGATGCCTGTACTTACAGATAGTCCTCACTATGCCAACATGCCTTCGACTACTTCGTGGCAAGTACCGCCGTTCGAAGCACCCCCGAGCGTGCGAATTGGATGGGTAGAAGAGCAAATTCAGGAAGGTGAGGGTTTTCTTGAGTCTCAGTCCTGTTACAAGGACTACGCTGCAAATCTGCGCGTCTTCAATGGGGTATTTAGAGATAAATCTCGCTCAAAACTGATCACCAATGAGCTGAAATACGACATTCGTAAGTTTTGCGAGACCCTCGCTGAGGTTCGCGAGATCGCGGGATACGGATCTGACGTTCCAACGTACAAAAGCTACGCCGAGATGCTGACAAAGGTCTCGAAAGCGATCTACCTCGAATCAGACTTTCCATTTCAGATTCTCAAAGTCCTCCAGTACGCCTCCGTCATGGGAGTTGGCTACCTCTGGCCAAAAGTGCGTGCCGATGAGTACGGTTGGGGTGAACGCAAGCTCGTTTTCGATGCACTCGGTCTACTTGACGTAGTTCCCGTGCAGATCCCGAAGAGCAATGACGTGCAGGATGCGTATGCGGTCACCGTGTATGACTACATGCCGATTGCTGAGGCCCACGGTCGCTTCCCGCTGTTCCAAAGCAAGCTCCAGACAGTCGGACCTCGGAATTGGAAGACAACGGTGCAGGCACGTCGCCTTGATTACGCTGAAAAGTATCGTTTCGGCGGCGATCAGGGACGCACATTCGGCAATCTGTACACCGAGATCCGTTACACTTTCGTTCGCGATCTCCGGGTCAACACCACAGGCTACGAGTTGCCAATGGGTGATCCGGGGACGACGTGGTTTTACAAGATCCCGTATCTACGTCAGCAGATCTTCGGCGGATACCGCAATGACCAACCTCTCATGCGGGCTGCGGAAGTGGAAGACTGCCGCGTGTATCCGACATTACGACTGATCATAACGTCTTCCGGGCTCGATACGCCCATATATGACGGCCCCGCCTACGACTGGGACAGCAAGATCCCGGTCGTCCAGTACACGGTTGACGATTGGGCGTGGGAGCCGCTCGGCAGATCTCTCGTCGGCGACGTCGCAAGCATTGAAACGACCACCCGTAAGATCGAGCGCAAGATCGACGATGTCATTACGATCACGCTCAACCCTCCAATCGGATACGATCACACCTCAACAGGTGGTCCGAAGATCGAGCACTTCGACATCTTCGAGCAAGATGTGCGGTATGGTGTGGACGGCGAGCCGCGCGGCGTTATTCAGTCGATTCTACCTCCAGAAGTTCGAGTAGACGCAGCTCATTTCAAATTTCTCGACTACCTGAAGGAAGCAAAACAGGCGCAGCTTGGTCTCATTGACCTCGGCAATTTACAGGCGATGAAGATGAACATCGCTAACGACACTGCCGACAAAATGCTCGAATCGATTGGTCCAATCGCTAAGGGCATCGCGGCGAGAATCGAGAAAGGCAATAAGGCTGTCGGCCAGCGGATGAAGTTCCTAATCCTGCAATGGTTCAACGCGAGCCGGATCATGGAATATGTCGGACCTGACGGCGTGGCGCGCGAGGTATTTGACTACAAACCAGACGATATGGTCCCGAGTCATATGCCGGACGAGTTTTCTCAGGGACAATTTCCTAAAGAACCTTCACGTTATGACGCTTTAACGCGTGCGCGCTGGTTCGCTCGGCAGATCCGGCTGACATCGGTTCCGAGTACGTTGCTGAGGATCACACAGATGCAACGCCAACTTATGATGTTGCAGCTTAAGCGCACAGGCGCTCCGATCTCGTGGAGCACTGTAATGAAGAACCTAGACATCCCGAACTACGGAGAAGTCCCGGGCGACACTGAGCGCGAGAAATGGTACAACGAGGAGATTGAACTCCAAAAAATGAAGCTTGTCGCTGCCGCTCAAGCACAACAGCTTATGCAACAGCTCGGGCTGCAACCTCCCGGAGCGCCGCCCGATGGCGGCGGAGGCGGAGCCCCGGGCGGAGGAGGCGCTCCCGGAGGCGGTGGCGGTGGAGGCGGTGGAGGCGGTGCACCTCCTGCTGGCGGAATAGGAAGCGAGAACAAGCCTCATCCGGGCGGTCGTCCTCCTTCAGGCCAAAAACCCCCCGAAATTAAATCCAAAGGAGCAGCAGGCGGTACACCAAGAACTGTAATAACGGAAAGCTAATGAGCGTAGTGAAAATATACATCTTAAAAGACCCTACTACCGGGGACGTCCGGTACGTCGGGCTCACTCGCTTTCCGGTTAAGCGCCTTCACAACGAAATCAACTATCCCCACACAGTTCATCTCCGAAATTGGGTAGAAAGTCTGAAACGGTCAAAACTTCGACCGCAGATGGAGATCGTTGAGGATGTAGATGAGGAGTTGTCTGGAGAAGCAGAAAGGAGATGGATAGCGCATTACAAAGCCAACGGGGCTAGATTGATAAATTTTACCGATGGCGGCGAACGTGGATATCGATGCACCGAGGAATACAGAAGGGCGCTTAGCCTCGCGCTGACAGGTAAAAAGAGGGGTCCAATGTCTGCTGCCCATCGAGCGGCGATTGCCGCTGGAAACCGTGGGAAGAAGCGACCATACGTGTCCGCTCGGCTCGCGGTTTTCAATAAGTCTCGATCCGGAATCCCCTTGTCTGATGAGCATAAAGCTGTTCTATCTGCCGCCGTAAAACGTGCGATGACTCCTGAGGTGCGTGCACGTATGAGCATATCCAGACAAGGGAAACGCGCCTATATCCAAACTAAAGAAACCAAAGCAAAAACTGCGGAAAGCCTCCGTAAATGGCATGCAGAGCATAAACAGGAATTCACAGAAACCATAAGGCGACGTGGAAATCACGTTGCGAATGATCCAAAATCTGGACGATTTGTCCGCAAGTCATAACCGGGAGAAAGGAAAAAGCGATTGGCTATAAAAATCAGCACGCAGAAAGACTACTTTGAAACAGAGGCTACCGTCGATCCGAAGTGCGACATAGCCGAAGTAAGCGATCTCCTGAGAGCGCTGAAGACCAACTGTAAGTTGATCATCTTGTACAACGGAGGCTCCGTTCAAGCAATTAACATCGAGATGCACACGAAAGTAAATGGAGACCAGCGCGACAGCATTCGTGGCATTCTTGGACTAAAATCGATTGCTTTATAGGGCATAATCGCGCAGTATCAGCGCATTTATTAAGAAAAATATTAAAAATGCTTGACATCAAAACTATTTACGCTTACTTTCTCATTTGAATCCACGAGCGCGTGCCCTCCTAATGGGAATAAGTGACGGCTCAAGTCTGAAAAGGCTTGAGCCTTTTCATTTGTCTCAAAAAGGAGATCTCCGGTATGGCAAAGGAAAAGAAGGAAAAGAAGGCTTCCGCGAAGAAGGGCGGCGGTAAGGCCCATATCAAGAAGGCCGGTGGCAAGGCAATCGGCGGCGGCAAGTCATCGATGATCAAGGCGTAGGAGAGCTGGCATATAAATGGCAACTTCTCCGACACCGACGCCTCAGCAAGATCCGAACGCCGCTCCTCAGGGGGGCGGCGATCCCTCTCAGTCTCAGTCGAGCGCTCCATCCCAAGACCAAGCCAGTGATTTGCAGATGTTGCTTGCGCGCTGGTACCAGACCGCCAAGCAGATGTCAGCAGCCGATCCTCGGCTCGCTTCCGGTATGGAAAAGGTCGCAGCAGGAATTCAAGAAGCGCAGACAGCCCTCGTAAGTCCACAGCAGCCGACTTCGCTAGGTCAGCAGCCGTCGTACTAACCATCAACTCCGGGAGATAGAAACGATATGCCAACTGTTCACGAAGTCCTTAAAGCATCGGGAATGACGGACGACCAAATCGCGTCGCTCGATGCCAAGGTCACTACGGGTTTGAAGAGCGTACTCGACTCAGCCGAAAACGAGAAGAAGATCGGTGTCGATGCGCTCGCCAAGGCAGAAACAGAAAAACAGAATGCCGCCGCCGAACTTACAAAGGCGCAGGCAGCGTTCGAAGCGGCCAAGGCCGCTAAGGAGCAGGCGGAAGCCGAGAGACTCGGGAACGTTCGCTTCTACGAAGAAAAAATCACTCCGGCGCTGACCGGATGGGAGCAAGCGAAGAAAGATCTGGAGATCAAAAAGGCGAATGCAGAAGCCAAGGCCGCATTCCTTGAGACGCAGATTGCGGGAGCAAGGGAAGCAGGTTTCCTGCCAGCGGACACGCCAGCTTTTGTACTCCCGAACAATCCAACGCCTCCTGATCCGCAGCGCGATGCAAACGGGCGCTTCGTTCCGGGTGGTGCGGGGAACGGCACGCCGGGGAGTCCGACATTCATGACTCCCGAGCAAATGGCCGCGCAGGCAGGTGATCGTTTGGCGGTTCTGAACGACGTGCAGTACGAGTACCAGAAGCTGTATGGCGCGCCGATGCCAATCATGCCGTCGCAGCTAGTAGCTGAAGCTGAAAAGCTTCGCCTTGATCCGAAGACATTCGCGGAGAGGCAGTTCAGGTTTGCAGAAAAGCGGCAGGAAATCGCCGACAAGGTAAAAGCGGAAGAGCATGCACGCATTGCCGCAGAAGCCACCAAGCCGTTCGAAGAGCAGCTTGCCGCGAAGGAAAAAGAGTTCAACGAAAAACTCGCTGCGCAGAGCCGCGAGTTTGCTGAAAGATCGTCGAGCAATCCGGATGTTCGGATTCCGCAGGCGAGCAGATTTAGTGAGCTGACCCGCGCGGTTCGCTCAAATGAGAGACCTGATCCGCTGAACCTGAATACAGAACAACGCAGGATGGCGACGCGGACGGCAATTCACAGTGAAGTCGCGGAACCTGTGTAACAAGCCAGTAGTCCGCTGCTGGTTGATAGAAAGACAGCTTCGGCTGAAAGGACATGAGACATGCCTCCGACAGATCCTCTGTACAACGAGATAGAAGCCAGTAACCTAGAGAGTGTTCGGCGCAACGTGGTTTTCAATAACCTCTTCGTCGATACTCCGTTTCAGGCGAAGCTCCGCAGAGCAGGCGTCTGGGACGAGTTCCTCGGCGGCGCGGGCATGATGGAAGGCATTCTCTACGGACGCACGCAGGGTGCTGCGGTGAATCCGGGCCAGACCGTCACCGTTACGCGTCAGCAGATCAACACCGGCATCAAGTTCCTGCCGAAGGCATATGCCACATGGTATCCGCTGGACGACTGGGAAATGGATGACGGCTCCGGCAACGGCGGCGTGATCAACTCCGGTCCTTCTCGGATCGTAGATGAGTACCAGCTCTACATGGAGACCATGGTTATGACCATGAACACCATGCAGGAAATGGACTCCTTCCGTCACGGCCAGCCAGCCAACGCGCCCTTCGTGACAGACAACCGTTACAAGACCATCAACGGTCTTGACGAGGCGCTCAATAACGGCATCGACCCTTCAGTGTTCGGCAACCGGTACATTCAGTACGGCGGGCAGGCGCGCAACGGCAATATCGGTACCGCGCTGAATTCTACGCCTCTCTACTGCGGTACCTCTGCGGGCGCGCCGGGGCAGATTGACTTCGCTGTTCTCATGAAGCTGTGGCAGCAGTGCAAGATCACGGGTGGTAACCCATCACTCGGAATCACCAATGTGATCGGCTTTACGGCAATCGCCATCGCGCTTGACGCGCAGCGCCGTGATGTGTCGAATACGCGCCACGACATCAAGTGGGACGGACTCAACTTCAACGGCGTGGACATCTACGCCGACCCGCTGGCTCCGTCCGCAAGCGCTGGCAATTATCTGGAGCTTGCGCCGAACAGCAGCGGCAGCGGCAGCAACACGAACCTCGCAGACGGCGTTGGCGGCAGCACGCAGACGGCCTCTTTCACGACACCGCAATTTGTCAACAGCGCTGGCGCGAACGTCACCGTATCGCCGACCGGTTCCGGCCTGCCGTCGAACACCACAATTCAAGCCTCCGAAGTTCTGTACTTCTTGGAGCCAGAGAGCTTCAAAATCCGCCCGACCAATAAGAAGGGCTGGAACTTCGGTCTGCGCCGCGCGCCAATGCCGAACAACGTGTCTATCGACGCGCTGTTCATGCGCCTCGGCATCAATCTGTACAACGTCCAGCCGCGTCACAACGCGTACGCATTCGGCTTCACGGCATAAGGAGAAGAATCGATGCCAAATCAGCAAATTCTACCCACATGGATAGCCCTCAACGGGGGCACGCTCACTTCTCCAAGCGGGCTGACCGATTCGCGCACTGGCCTGCCGTTTATGGCCGGTGGCCTGAACGTCGGAGATTATTTCGATCTGACCGAAGGCGAAGCCCTCAGTCTGTCGAAGACGAGCGTCAGCACGCTACACGAGGGCCGGTATCGCTTCGTGCAGATTGACTCCGGCGCAACGCTTGCGAATATCAAGACCGGCTCCATCGGCCTGATCCGCAGCCTTGCCGGTGGCAGCTATTCAAGCGCAGTCAACTACGTCACCACAGGCGATCAGGCGAACAACTACCTCGGTCTCCAGCAGCCGCGCAAAGTCGTATTCCTTTGCCCGGTCACCGCAGGCCAATCGCTGACGTCCGGCGTGTTTGCTTTCGTACAGGAAGAGGGTGATGCGAGCGTCTACCTCGATGCGGCGGCAGTTACAACGGTCGGTGCGGCAGTTCAGATCCTCAGTACAGGTCTGACGACGACGGCGGCAGCGCCAACCACCGCAACTGTGGGCATTGCGTCACAGGCCCCTGTTGCTGCCAGCCTCTGCCGTACGGAACTTACTGGTCCGGCGTTCCAAGGCTAAGGAGAGCGATCATGAACCTCACGTCACTCGGATTTGGCGCGGCTGCGGCCCAGTTGTATCCCGACTTTGTCGGCAAACGCGCCATTTTCGTCGGTACCGGAGCAGGGCCAACTGCTCCGACCAACTCGGCAGCAACGGCGGATGTCATTACGCTTGCGCTGTCGAACTACTACATCGACTGCGTGTTGTCTGGTTCATCTACAGATGGAACAACGTTCATGGTCGCGTTTCCTTACCTGTCGGCTGGGCCGCGCGCAACATGGAAAGCGTTCTATTTCACGGTGGGCACGGCGGCACCGATCAACGGCACAGATTTATCGGCCAAGACTTTTGTCGTATCGGCGTTCGTCGGACAGTTCTAAACAAGATTTGTCGGCATATTCGACAAAGAGCCGTCTTTTCTCCCGGAAGGACAACTAGCGACGCCTCTTGCGGGGGTAACTCCGCAAGAGGCGTTTTTAGCTAAACGGAAGGGAAATTTAGTTGCGCAAATTCTTCGAAATATCGAAGCGCCTGCTTGTCGTAGTCTTGCGCGGCTTCTTCGGCTGTCAGAAATGGAGAAGATCGTATCTTCCGCCCCATCACAGTAATCGAGGAAATGAACTTCTTGCCGTGCCGCACTACGCCCTTATATCCAGTCGTATTGTGGGATCGCTTAGGGCAATTTGCACCGTTCTGAGAGATAGTGGCCGCGCGTATATTTCCGTCTCGGTTATCAAGACCGTTGCCATTCTGATGGTCAATATGTGGAGACGTGTAGTCGTTAAGAATAAAGCGATGCATCAGAATCCGAGTAGATTTCCCGTTAATAATCTGCCTTCGGACGGCATAAAAGGTTCGGCCTTTTCTATCGATCTCGGCGGACCAGTTCCACTGTATGAGTTTCTCGTAATGGCGCGTACTAACCAGCGCGTCCTTGCCTTGAGAAAGAGCAATGATGCGATAGGATGGGTCAAGCGGCTGCTCGACCGCATGCCTCGGCATGTGGCGTTTCATAGTCTCTCCGCAACAGAGATTATGCAGCGGGTAGCCGCACCTTCCTATTTTACATTTGCGGGGGTGCTCTAATGGCCCTCGTCAACATGACCCAAGAATTACTTGGCGTCCCCGGGACGAACTTCGGACTTGTTCGCACAAAAATAAACGAAGCGCTGCAATTAATTCAGGACGAGCGTGTATGGAGCTTTCAGCTTCAGACGGGCGGCTGGCTTGCTACCGGTCTTCTTGGGGGAACCGCAAACGGATTTCTGAGCCCGGGGGCGATCACCGTAACCCCGGGGCAGAACACGATCACTGGCGACGCGGCGGCGACGGCGGCATGGACGGCAACAGTGCCGTATCCGCCTCTGCTGACACAGAAGCAGATCCGCGTTCCCTACTACAGCCTGTACAACATCATCGCGCTCGGCAATAACGGCACAGTGCTATACGTGACGACTGTCAGTCCCGGATCTGGACAACCAGCGGGCATCTACACCGTTCCAGTGCTCG
>Ga0247668_1000004_pt1 | contig 122889 bp, 88 predicted proteins | sample CNK09_metaG_FD_182737 | JGI IMG/M metagenome (GOLD analysis project Ga0247668, IMG submission 182737) | Soil microbial communities from Purdue University Martell Research Forest, Indiana, United States - CNK09 | ecosystem: Environmental > Terrestrial > Soil > Temperate forest > Bulk soil...
GCCGAGTAGTGGACTGTTTACAGGACCGGGCGTGGGAAACTCATGAAAACACTCAACTTCAGCGCGAGAACCGCCCCCTCATCCGCCTTCGGCACCTTCTCCCCCCGCAAGAAACCGCGTGGGGAGAAGGACTCTCGACTAAGGGAGTCGCAAGTGCGGTTCTAGCAGACTGTCAGAAACGCGGCCTAGGGGCGAGAGCCACATAAGCGAAGCCGCAGACGACGCGCGATAGCGCAAGATTGAGAATCGACGTCGAGCGGACCCCCTCTCGTAGACATCGCTCCGTTCCTCCGCGTACCAGAAGGCGGCATGATTCGAAATCTGCTGTTCATCGGAACGCTCCTGCTGGTCGCTCCGGCGTATGCCGGCCTTACGACAGGGGCCGAGCACGAGGTGACGTTGCGGACGGCCGACGTGGCTGCCTTTGAGCAGACCGATGCCCGAATCGACGGCAACCTGGCGATCTGGATTCAGCGCGATTATTACGGCGTCAGCGACCAAGTCTTCGGCGAATTCGTGACGGCTGAGGGTCAGCGCAGCGGTGAACCGTTCCTGATCGGCACGGCGCGGGCGGCTTCGGGTCCTCCGGCGGTTTCCTTTGGAGGAGGACGCTATCTCGTCGTGTTCGGCGATGGACGCGGCCGTTTCGTGGCCGAGGACGGCACGATGTCCGGCGAGACCGAGGTGGCGCGTGGCGGGCAGGAGTTACACGTCGCATTCAACGGGCAGGTGTTTCTGGTCACGTGGCTCGATCCGGACATGCGCGTTTATCGCGGCTCGATCGTCGGGAGCGGAGTCCCGTTCGACATCATGCCCGCGGATCTGGGCTATGTGGCCGGCGTCGAGGCAAAGAATGTCCTGGCCGACGCCGTGGCACTGAACGGTGCGTTCTACGCCATCGCGTCGTTCGTCGACACCAATGGCAGCAAGCTGGGCGGGTACCCGTCGAGGGTGGCCGCGGTGCCGATCTCCGCGGGCGGAACGGCCGGGACACCGATCGAGATTGCTCCTGCCACCGCGGCGGTGCTCGACCTGCGGGCCTCATCCAGCAGGAACGACATTCGCGTCGCGTGGAAGACGTCGCCATACGCGGGAGACATCCGCACCTCCCTCGTTTTTGGCGGCGGGTTGGAGTCGTTCTCCGCCCCAAACCTCCGCATGCAGGTTCTCAGCGGCGATCTGCTGATCTACGGCGACCAGCAGAAGCACTTCGTGCGGCGTGCTGGAGGCGTGGAGCACGAGCTGGCCGCGCCCGCGGCGCAGGCGGTCGTGGATGATGCCTCGGGAGAGATCCTCATCTTCCGAGGCTTGCCGGTCATACCGGGAGGTCCCAACGGGAGCGATCTCTATGTCGGGAGAATCGACCGGGCGTTCACGCCGCTCGTCCTCTCACCGCGCCATCAGCAGAACCCCGACATGGCGGCGGCAGCAAACGATGTGCGTCTTGCGGCCTGGTCCGAGTACATCGGAAGAGATCGGCGCATGAGCATCGTCGCCGCGCGCATCGACGCCGCCGGAGCGACGCTCGACACTGACGGCATCGATCTGGGCGCATCGACCTACGATCCCACCTATCCCAAAGTGGCCTCGAACGGAACCGACTGGCTCGTGGCATGGATCGACGGTACGACCATTTACGCGCGGCGCGTGTCGCAAGGCGGTCAGTTGCTCGATAGCGGCCCGATTTTCGTCGGCGACTCGGCCTACTTTGAAGAGAATCTCTCCGTGGCATGGGATGGCAGCAACTACGTCATTGCCTATCTCAAGGGCTATTGGTTTCATGGAGTCCATGTGGCCGCAACCGTCGTCCGCGTAACCGCCGAGGGTCAAATGCTCGGGGCGATCGCGCTCACCGAGGTACGAGAGCTTGGCTCGATTTCCGTCGGCGCCGGTGCCGGTGGGTCACTGGTCGTCTGGGGCGATGGCGGTGCCATTCTCAGCCGGACCGCAACGATCACACCGGTCGCACTTGCGGCCTCCTACGAACCATCGATCGCCTGGAACGGCCGCGACTTCCTCGTGGCCGGCGTGGCCATCGACGACACACTTCGTTGTCAGCTCGTCAGTGACACGGGAGTCGTTCGTACGCCGCTCACGCCGTTTCCGAACGGAGCGTGGCCCGATGCCGAGCCGTTCGGCGATGGATTCCTGCTGTTCTGGTGGGACTACCAGAGCGGCAGCTTTTTCAGCCAGCTCGTGAACGGGCGTGGTGAGCTCGTCGATGGCCCGTTGGAGATCCCCGGCGTCTACACCTTCGGAGCGTCCGGAAACCTGCTCATCTACTCACGGAGGGTGGGCGGCATGATTCCGGCCCTGGAACGCGTGTTCGTGCGCTTCATCGAACCGTCGATGCCGCGGCGAAGGGCGGTGAGGTGACGAAGGCTTCGTCAGAACCAGCGGACCTTCTTTCCATTCTGGCGGAGCGCGCTTTGGGGATCATTCGGGTCACGCCGCCAGCCGGGGTGATGAAAGTGGATGACGAAATCGCCGTTGTAGGAAGCCACGCCATCGGCGAAGGTGACCTTGCCGATGGTCCGCCAGTCTTTGACCGTCTGCCTCACGAAGAGTCCTAAGTCCAATCGCTTGCCCGCGTCGGAGACGGCGATGTCGAAGCTGAGTGTGCGCCGCGGCTCGGGGTTCCCCCGATCGAAGATGTGGGCCAGGACTTCGTTCCGCACGTCGTCCTCTTCGATCAGCGGCTGGCCGGTGGAGGCTTTCAATCGCATGAATGCCGGCGCCTTCGTCGGTTCGCCCGGCGCGTTTCCGAGCTCGGCGATCGTGTAGACCTGACGGATGGACGGTTTGCTGTCGATGAGCGTGAAGACCAGCCCTTCCAGAAGCAGCACCGGCAGTTGCGTACCGCGATTCCAACCGGTTACAAGCGGCGCGTTGGTCAACTGCACCTCGGTGAGGTGCGCAGCGGTCGAACCTCCCAGATCATCCGCGAGGATGATGTTGGCCGGCCGCAGCATCTCCTCGTGGTTCTCGTCGATCGTGGGATAGAGCTTGAGAACGAGGCCGTAGGAGCGCCTTCTGCCGGCGAGCGTCATGGTCACCGCCAGGCTGATGCGGGCGATCACCAATCCTCGGCTGCCCTTCCGGAAATAGCCGGAATAGGGATTGTCCTCGGTTATCTCCCAGGTGCCGGTTACACAGACGGCGTGGGGACGCACGAACCGCCGAAAGCCGCGGCCGTCCGCCCCCCAGCGCAGGTCCGCCAGAGAATCGAGCGTGCGGATCGCGGCGAGCTTGAACTGCGGAGGCGGCGGCCCAGGCAACGAGCCCGAGTAAACGTTCCTGTTCGTGACCCGGTACAACGGAAGCTCCGGTTCGCCGGGCGCGCCCCAGACTTTCTGGTAGGGATTGGCGAAGATGGCCGCCTTGACGTCACGAAACCGGGAGCCGTGATACGCCTTGTCTTCCTCGGTGAGCTCCTGTTTTCCGAAGATTGCGTTTGGGTCGGGGATTTCGGGCATGGTCTCACCTCCTGGCAAGCGTTCCCATGGCTTCGCTTAAGTCTATACCTCCGCCTCGGGTTCTGACGTCAAGAAGCGACACGTCACGCCGTTCTGTCAGATAATCTCTTCATGGCACCTTCAACTCTCCGGCTCTCTCGCAGCACTCTCGTTCTGACGGCGGCTCTGCTCTCGACCGCCACGATCGGATCGGCCGCGGACGGGCCGGCCTCGGTGCGCGTCTCGGGTTACGACCTGCCGCCGCAGTACGTGCTCGACGTCCTGCACGCGCCTGCGCCGCCGCGACCGATCCTGAGTCCGACGCGCGGGAGCGCGCTTCTCGTGTCATGGGTTCAATACCCGGCCATGACGCAGGTGGCGGAGCCATTTCTGAAACTGGCCGGAGTGCGCGTCGAGCCACGCACGCGCCGCAAGCACGACACGCCCGGCGGTTACGGAGTGGCGCCGTGCGCGCAGACGCTTTCCGTCGTCGATGTCGCAACCCGTCACGAGACGCCGATTGCACTGCCACCCGGCGGCTGCGCCGACGGCTTCACGTGGGCCGCCGACGGCGCGAGCTTCGCCTTCCGCAACACCTCTCGCGACGCCGTGGAGCTCTGGGCCGGCGCCCGTGACGGCACCACGCACCGCGTCGGCGACGTGCGGCTCAACCCGATGCTCGGCAGCTCGCACCGGTGGGCGCCCGATAGCAAGACCCTGCTGGTCAAGCTGGTTCCCGACAACATCGGGGCACCGCCGGAGGCGGGGGCGGGAGCCGAAGGCCCGCGCATTCAAGAGTCGACTGGAGGCGGCGAGTTCAGCACCTATGAGGCGCGTGACACGCTTCGAAACCAGGCCGACGCGGCACTCTTCGAGTACTACGGCACGAGTCAGCTCGCGCTGGTCGACGTCGCCAGCGGCGCCGTCACCCGCGTCGGCGCGGCCGCGGTCTTGAGCAACGTCGACCTCTCGCCCGACGGCGAGCACATCCTGGTGACCTCGATCCGCAAACCGTATTCCTATGCGGTGACCTACGGCCGCTTTGCGAATGACGTCGAAGTATGGGACCGCGCCGGCAAAGCGACGCCGCTGGCGAAGCTGCCCATCGCCGATCACGTGCCGATCCACGGCGTGCCGACCGGTCCACGCGACCACGCCTGGCGCCCCACCGAGCCCGCGACACTGGTATGGGCCGAGGCGCTCGATGGCGGAGACTGGAAGACGAGCGTGCCCGCGCGCGACAAAGTCCTCATGCAAAGCGCGCCGTTCACGGCCAACCCCGTCGAGATCGCGCGCACCGAGCAACGATACGAAGGGATCGAATGGAGCGAGCGGCGCGGCACCGGATTGCTCCAGGAGTACGACGACAACCGTCACTGGCGCCGAACGTTCCTGATCGACGCCGACCACACCGAGACGAAGCCGCGCCTGATCTGGGACCTCTCGAGCGACGAGACCTACGACGATCCGGGCCAGCCGGTCTATCGCATCCTGCCGAACGGCCAGTGGGCCATGCGTCAGAAAGGCGACACGATCTTCCTGAGCGGGCAGGGGGCGTCAACGGCGGGGGACCGTCCATTCCTCGACAGCTTCGATCTTCGTACCGGCAAGCCGCGACGCCTCTTCCGCAGCGGCAAGGACGCGTACGAATACTTCCTGACCTTCGCAAACGACGCCACCGACGCGCTTCTCACGTGGCACCAGACCCCCTCGGATCCGCCCAACCTCATGCTTCGCACGCTCGGAGCGCCGGTGCCGAGCGCCACCCCAGGCGAAGCAACGATTGCCTCGACTGCGCGTGCCGTAACGCAGATCCCTGACCCGACGCCCGCCGTGCGTGCCATCAAGAAACGCCTGGTGACTTACAAGCGAAAGGACGGCGTGGAGCTTTCGTTCACCCTCTACACGCCTCCCGGCTACAAAGAGGGCACGCGGGTGCCGGCGATCCTCTACGCCTACCCACTCGACTATGCCAGCTCCAAGACCGCCGGCCAGGTCAGCGGCTCCGAGCAGACCTTCACGCGCCTGGCCGATTACCGGCTTCTGCTCCTCTCCGGATACGCGCTCATCGACAACGCGGCCTTCCCGATCGTCGGAGACCCGAAGAAGGCCTACGACACGTACATCGATCAACTCGTGGATGACGCGCAGGCCGCGGTGGACAAAGCGGTGGAGCTCGGCGTGGTCGATCGGGACCGCATCGGTGTCACGGGGCACAGCCACGGTGCGTTGATGACCGCGAACCTGGTGGCCCACACGGATCTCTTCCGGGCCGGCGTCGCCACCAGTGGCGCCTACAACAAGACGCTGACGCCGTTCGGTTTCCAGAACGAGAGTCGTTCGGTGTGGAACGCTCAAGACGTCTATCTCAAAGTCTCCCCCTACTTCTTCGCCAACAAGATGAAGGCTCCGCTGCTCCTCATGCACGGCTCCGACGACGCCAACCCTGGTACGACCCCGCTTCAGTCCGAGCAGCTCTTCCAGGCCATTCGCGGCAACGGAGGCGTGGTCCGTCTGGTCATGCTGCCTCACGAGCCACACTGGTACGCGTCGATGGAGTCGAACGAACAGCTCGCCTACGAGGAGCTGCGCTGGTTCGACAAATATGTGAAGAATGGGGAGCCGCGGGGGCAGAAGTGAGACAGTTTGATCGAAGAGGTGCCCTTGATTAAGAGGTGATGGTTGGTAGTGCATACGGGATTCGAACTCGTGTTACGCCGTGAGAGGGCTACCCCGGCGGGCGGAGCTATATCTATCTGATTTCACGTGTCTAACGCGAATTGTCGCTTTCCCGTCTACACGGAACATACGGGTTTTGGGCGTGTCCGTGGCAAGTATGCGAGTGGTTTTGCGAGTGACGCAGCGGACATCGGCACTAGGCGAGAGGTTGTCGCAACTCCTCAACCAGCCGCTGGAGATGCGTGGCGAATTCGTCATCGCGCGTCATGTCCAGCCATAGGCGTGAGCGAATATTCAATCTCGGTTGGCAAGGCCGACGCAGGATGGCGATGAGACGGCGTCGACCCTCCTCGACGCCGAGATGCTCGGCCAGAACGGATTCGAGCTGCGCGAAGGTGCTTCTCAAGTACGAAGGAGAAAGAATGGCGAGTGTGTAGCGGCCCTGATCGATGGCGCGTTCGATCTCATTGATGATCGGCTGGCCGAGGCGGAAGTGCTGATAATCAATAAGCACTCTGAGGTGATTCATCTCCAGCGCTGGAACCAATCGGTCACGAATCCATGTTCGATCTGCTTCTTCATGGCTGTAGCTGATGAATACGTCGTAAGGGTGTTCCCTCTTCATTTGGATCATTCGCCGGGTGGCAAGTTTGCGCACGTACGCTCGTATGGAATGTCCTGGCCGACGAACTGGCGCCACTCCGTGCGCGATAAATTGCGCCACACCTGAGTACAGATCGAATCCGCGACAGCGTCGGTTCGCGGATTCCAGCTGCGGATTGTGCCGTCTTCGCCTCCAGAAACAAGCTCCGCGCCGTCGGGTGAGAATGCGACCGAGAAGACAGCGTTAGTGTGGCCGCGCAGCGTGATGACGTCTCCTGGATTTGCCAAATCCCACACGCGAACCGTCTCATCACTGCTCGCCGACGCGAGCGAACGGCTGCTTGGATCAAACATCAAGGCTTGCACGGATCCCTCGTGACCAGTCAGCAGGCGGGGCATTCCACCTGAGTGATCGAGAGGCCATAGATGAATGCCGTTGTCAAGACCACCTGACGCGAGCGTGTGGCCGTCGGGACTGAATGCGAGAGCAAAGATCGGAGTGGCTTCATTGATGATGACGTTCGGAGCGGCTGCGAGATTGTCGATGTTCCATGAACGCACCTTCCCAGTGTCGCCCGCAGCCACCAACAGCTTGCCATTCGGACTGAACCTCACTGCCCAAACGAGGCCGTCATCGGGATGAAGCCTTGTAGGTTCCAGAGCACGATGCTCTAAATCCCACACTAGGATCGTGCCTTTCTCGTCGCCGGCCGCGACTCGTTTTCCGTCGGGACTGAAGGCCACCGAAAGAACGTTGCTTAGAGGTGCCATGGAGATCGGCTTGTTGATGCGCAAGTCCCAGAGAGTCATGTCGCCGCCGGCTATTTCGGAACCGCCGCCGGTTGCCAAGAGAGGCTCGGCCGGATTCACTGCCACTGACAGGAGCGATCCTTGAATGATGAAAGTCTCCGTGCTCATCGGGTTGCTCAGGTCCGCTTCTTCTTCGAGATTGCGGCTCCAGATGCGCAGGTGTCCGTCAGTGCTGACGGAGATCAACCGTTTTCCATCCGCGCTGAAAGCGACGCGAGTCTCGTTCCTTTCTGTTCCTTCTATCGTTGCAATCTTGGAGAGAAGGCCGGATCCAATCCGCCACACGTAGACAGCACCTTCAGCATTTCCGGCTGCCAGCAGTTTTCCGTTGGGATGAAACGACAGGCAGAAGATACGTCGTTTGTGCGACTGCATGACTATCGGTGTCTCTTTCGTATCCGATAAGTTCCACAGTCGTACGGCGCCCTCCTCATCGGCGGCCGCAAGATGGGATCGGTCAGGAGAAAACACTACTGTTGTCATCCCCTGGTCATACGGCCCGAGAACGATCGGCCCTCGAGCCGTCGGCCCACTCAGGTCCCATAACCGAACCGTTCCGTTTCCGCTCGCCATCGCGACCATGTGCCCGTCCGAGCTGAATACGAATTCAGAGTGCATGAGCGCGGATTCTTGATCCTCAAGAAGACGTTGCATCACGTTTCCCGTTGTCAAATTCCAGAGCTTGACCGTTCCGTCGTGGCTTGAGGAGACCAAGTTCTTTCCATCCGGGCTGAACGCGAGTGCGGTCACGGAGTGAGAGTGAGCATTCAACAGGCGCGGCTCTAGGCCAGGGGCGTCGAGGCGCCAGATGAGGATCATTCCGGTATTTGAGCCGGTCGCGAGATATTTGTCATCTTTGCTCAAAGCGAGCGAGTCGGCATCCACACTCCCCAAATTCACGGTGATCGGCGCCGCTGAAGGCTGACTTAGGTCCCACACCTTGACCACTTTGGATGGAGCAGAGACAGCGACGCGATGGCCGCTTGGACTGAGAACCATCCGGAAGAAGGCGATGTCGCTCTCGCGCATCTCCTGGTCGTAGCCGATCAATTTGATTTGCCGCTTCGTGGCGCCGATTGTGCGCCATTGGGCAGCGGTACCGTCCTGACCGACGGAGGTCAATGTCTCTCCATCGGATCCCCACGTGACGGACATTGTTGGCAAGGCATGCCCCGTGAGAATGCTCGCGAATGCCGGCATCTGGAGCACACCGCGAATGGCACTATCGATCGGGCCGAGCTCATGAAGTCGCGCCCGGCGATGGAACAAGTATGCTTGACGCGCAAGGAGCGCAGCGCGTTCGTCTTCCCGGTGGATTTCGAAATGACTGGATTGGGCAACGAGAGCCTGCACAATCGACCGCCATCGCGAATGGTCGGCCTCGATCTTCTTTTGCCATGCCAGCCAGGCCGTCCAGAGCGCGAAGACCAGCATGACGGCGACGATGACCAACGACCACCGCAACGTGCGAGCCCTCCGCGTCTGCTCCTCGCGCCGCTTCTGCTCAGCCTCAGCACGTTGTTGCTGCTCGGCGGCGAGAACCTTCGCCTGCGCCAGCTCTCGCTGCCGCGATAGCTCCTCACGTTCCTTTGCCTCGTCGAAGACCGTGCGACTGGAGCTCACCAGTTGTAGGAGATCGTCGCTGCATCCCAAGTCTTGGGCGTCTGCCGTCTCCATCCACCGCGAGACCTCCAAATACTCGACCTCGTCGAGAAGCCCCCCGCTCCCTCGTCCGAGACGGACCCACTCCATTGCCTTTTCCTCGAGTCGGCGGCGGATCTGCTCCGCCTCGCGGTGCTCGATAAGCCACTCTTGCAGCGTGGGCCAGCAGTGAATGAGCGTCTCGTGCGCCAGCTCCGCATGAGAGTCTCCGCTGCTGTCGCGAGCACCCAGAGTCAGGAGCCGAGCACGGACAAGAGACTCGATAGTCGTATTGAAGTTATCCCCTTCGTCATCGACACTTCTCAATGACTGCACTGGCTGCCGCCGGCCCGAATCCGGCCTTCCCTGACCGAACTGGACGAGACGCAGGAGGATCCTGCGAGCGATGCGTCTCTGTTGTTCCGTCAGTTCACCGATGGCGCCATCGGCACGCCACGCGATGGCCACCTGAAGCCCCGTTTTCGGTGCTCGGCCGAGGCTCTCGTATGCGAACAGGGTGAGCAAGCGGCGTTTCAGGCGGTCCCACAACAGAATTAGCGTTTCCTGGATCAAGGCCATACCGCCCGGCTCATGAGCCGCATCGCGAACGAGCCGCTCGACGAGCACCCCTTCCACGAAGACATGCTCCTGCTCGGCAGGTTTCACGATCGCCTGGCGCATCCCGTCTTCATCGAGCGGCAGGAGCTCGAGGCGATGTGCCTGGATGTGGCGCCACAGCGAGAGAGCCATGAGATCGCGATAGAAATCCGCACGGACCGCGATGAGCAATTGGCGCTTCGGAGATCTCAGGAGCTCTCCTAGGGCCTGTTCGAAGACCGTGATCTCAGCACGCGGTAGCGCGAACAGCTCCTCGAATTGATCGATGATCAAAAACAGACGGTCCGTATTCGACCGCTCCGGAGCATCGCCTACAGTAAGTGTCAGCGTCTCTAACAGTATCTCACCCGGCCGTAAACTGCGGACCGCCCACCGCTCCGCCTGGAACCGAGCGCTCGCCTTAAATGCGGGCAGGACACCCGCGGAAATCAGTGACGATTTGCCGCTCCCGGATGCTCCGATGAGGGCCAGAAAGGGATGAATCTGGAGGCGATGAAGAATTTCATGGATTTCCGAATCGCGTCCAAAGAAAGACGCCTTTTCCTTTTCGATGAAGCTCCGCATCCCGGGATAGGGACATCGCGGCACGGGAGGATCGGATGGCACCGGGAGGTGCAACTCCGCAAACAGCCGCGCCAATGTCGCTGGCCAGTCGTCCGGATTGGTGGCATCCAGCTTCGTGAGCATCGCTAGACGCGCCGGAAGCGTCACCGGACGGAGGAGGAGTGGAATGACCTGCCATGTGCCTGACTGAAGGCCGTGACTTTCGGCAAGAAGATCGACAAACTCGGCATCGCGATCTCCGAAGTATTCGGGAGTGCAAACCAGCAGCGCGCGTGCGCTTTGTCGTATGGCTCGTTCGAGCTCTACGATGCGCGGCGTCCCGAGAGGGAGCGAAGCCTCAGAGCAAGTCGCGACTCCCGCCTGATGCAGCGCGTCGAGAAGATATCCCTCAACCCATGGTCGATCCGCCGGGGCAAAAGACACAAAAAGATCGAATGGCATTTCGACCATCGGACTAGTGAGTATGCGCGGCGGGACGTTTCATCGCAACCATGCCAGTGCTTCCGGTGAACGTCTCGGTTGCAAAGGCCACACATCATTCGATGGAAGTTGCCTCGCTTGGCACGACGTTCGGCGGAAATAAAGTGGCCAGGAAGAATGTGCCCAACTCGCGTCCGTATCGCCCTTGAATCGCGACTCAGCAGAAGTCGAGAGGACGGTCCTTGCAGCTAAGAGGCTTAGATCGAAGGTTGGTAGACCTTACCGTAGTGAGTTCGAACCTTTTCCTCGACTGGATTCGAGAGGCCGATGCGCTCAGGAGAGCCGCTGCGTGAGACCGGTAGCGGAGTCTTCGGCAATCGCATCCTGCCCCACGATCACCGTCGTGGGAACATCCTTCACCGGATTCGAAGTAGCACCTTCTGAGGGGAGGGCCGGAGGGGGACCACGCGTGATCACGCCCGCGGAGACGGATGAGCAGACCCGGTTGTTGGAGCCGCGACCGGTGTCGGTTCTTCTGGGTTTGGCTTCTCATTCTCGATTTTCTTCTCTAGCAGCGGGGGCTGTGGGAGATGTGGGAAACGCCAGCTTCATCGACGTTTTCCAAGTCCTGTGGGAAGGCGCGGCTTCATCGCGGCTTTCCATAGGACGTCAGCTTCCATAGCCCGCTCTTTCTGTCGCGCCTCGCACCTGGACGATACGGAGGCGCTGTCAGCCTGTGGAAGCTGTGCGCCGCACTTCGGTTCGCGCGCCAGGAGAACAGCTTCGTGATTCACGCAACGAATCACATGAAGGAGTTCTACCTCCCGTAGACCTTGCTCCGCGATTACGCCATATCCGAACGCTGCTCTCTGACAAGCGCGAATCCGCCTCGGCACGCTTCCCGTCTTGACCTGACCCTACTATCGTGAAGGCATGTCCAGGAGTTCTCAACCCGGCCTACACGACCCGTATTGGTACGAGGCGATCGTCGGCTTGCGATACGTGGTCGATCTCCTCGACCCGGAGAGCAATCTCGCCGGCGTCACGTTCCAGCAACCCTCGGTCGAAGGGCTGGATGACGTTGTTGCCGTCTATAACGACGGCCGCCGAGCGGGCGTTCAAGTCAAGCACACCCGCGTGGACGCGCCCCTCACGTTCAACGACATGGTGCGAGCCCGTGACGGCGTGTCCCTGCTGCGCAAGCTGACTCGCGGGTGGGCGACGCTCTCCGCAGGTGACGTGCAGTGTTCAACGCGGCTGTTCTCGAACCGGCAGCTGGCAGACGAGCAGACGCGCGCGGAAGCGCAGCCAGCATTGGCAGCATTCTGGCGCGCGCTGACAGCGACCGTCGCGGAAGCACGCACACTCGGAGACGTCCGTCTTCCGACAGAGTACGAGACCGCATGGGCAGCTTGGCTCTCGGAGCTCAGCGAGCTTGATGAAGGCGCGAAACTTCAGTTTCTCCAGACGCTGCGCATCGACGGCGGACAGCCCGACCTCGCGGGACTGGAGGCGGAGGTGATCGCACGTCTCATAGCCATCTTCGGCAACATCCCTCGCTCTGTCGCGGATCAGATCTACGACCGCCTTGTGCGGAGACTCGCAACCTGGACGACCTCCGGCCGTGGGAGCGCTACTGAGGTTCATGCCGAAGACGTTCTCACGGCGATCGGCGTACCGCATGAGGAGTCTGTCGGAGACCACGACTTTCCTCCCCCGTCACCGTTCTTCCCGAGTCGCGTCGCCTTCGCAAACGATCTCGCGAATGACTTGCGGACGGCACCCGAGCGTGTGACGTTTCTGACCGGCCCGGCTGGGTGCGGGAAGACGAGCATCGTGAGTACGCTCGCGAATCGCACGGACCCTGTGGTCGACCTCCGCTTCTATGCGTTCCGACCGATCAGCCCAACGACGGCAACCCTTCCGCAGGACTACTCGCAAACCGCAACGGCAGCCGCGTTGTGGGGCGACCTCCTCATGCAGCTCCGAACCCGCCACTTCGTCGGTCGCCTTAGTGAAGCTGGCGTGCCAGCGCGCAATGACTTGCTGGCAAACGAGCCCGCGAGGCTACGTGACCACGTGCTGCGCCTAGCGGCGAAGCTCGCAGGAGAGCGGGGAAAGGCAACCGTAATCGCGGTTGACGGGCTCGACCATGCGGCCCGAGCGCGGACGCTGGCGCCCGAACAACTCCGCGAAAAACCGTCACTTCTCGACTGGCTCGTACCGCCGTCGGAGATCCCTGACGGAGTCCGATTCCTCATCGTGGGGCAACCACAGTATGACCGCTATCCGCCATGGCTTCGGAACCGCACCGGCGTACGCGTCGTCGAAGTCCCGCCGATCGCGACGGCCGACATCGAGGTGCTGCTGGAGCGCGATCTCGGCACGTTCCCCGCGGATCAGGTTCGGCGCGCCGCGGCGACAATCAGCGAGCTGTCGCGCGGCAACACGCTCGCGGCCGTGTACGCCGTGGCCGAGGCGCAGGTCCTACCTGACGCACTGGCGCTTCGCACGCGCCTTGAGACGAGACAGCTCCACGCTGGCATCGAGGAATACTACGACCGCATCTGGAACGGTGCGCTCGCACCACTCCAGGCGAGCGTGCCCGCGGCAGGGTCGCTCCTCGCCGCCGCGCTTGCGCTTTCCTCCGCGCGGCTCACCGGCACGCTCCTGCGCGGGTTCTATCCCGATACGGCGTTCGGTGTAGCTGACTGGGAGCAGTCGCTACGGGCGCTCGCGCCGGTCATCGAAGAGCAGGATGGCACCTTCGCTGTACGTCACAACGACGTACGAGTGTTCCTCACTGGACGACTGCAAGCGACACCGGGTGCGCACACTACGGCGGCTTCGAGCATCGCTGACTTCTATCTCCGGGCGCCCGCATCGCCGGCGAAGTACGCGGACCTCATGCGCGCGCTCAGCTTCGCGAACAGGCACGCGGAGTTGCCGGCGGTATTCACCGCCACGTACGTTGTTGAGGCGTGGACGGTCGAACGCCCGATGGCGGAACTCGTCGGCGATGCGCAACGGGCGGTTGCAGCGGTTCGACCGGAAACCGGTTGGGAGACCCTGCACGACCTCGCGCTCGGCCTACGGACCCTCCAGCAACTCCGCTCCGCGCTCCGATGGCTCGATGATCCTGGCCCGCCCACGCCGATTCCGGCGTGCCTCCCCTCGGAGGCCAGGCCCACGCCGCGTACAGCGTGGACAGTGGCTGCGGTCCAGGGCGTCCTCGGCGATGCAACACGCCTCGCTGATGCCGGCGAGATTCCGCGAGCCCGCGACTTGCTGCGGAGATGGTTCGCGACCCTTTCGCCCGTGGAGATTGTTGAGGAGCTTCGGCAGCATCCGGGCGATCTCAACTTGGTGGAGGAGCGCGATCTCGATGAGACGCTGCACGCCCTCGTGCGTAGCTGGGGCATGCTTTCGCAGCGCGTCGGTGTCCCCCGAAGTTCGCTTCGAGCGTCGCTTGATGGCGATGCTGGGACGACGATGGCTCACTTCTACGGCGGATGGCTCAACGCCGGCGTCACTGCCCCACGTCCGTGGGAGCAGACCCTCCGCCTTCCGCGCATTCGCTTCATCCGCGATCTCGAAGCAGCAGTGCGTGAGCTGGCACGAGCGGAGCGATGGGAGGACGTGGCGATCACGCTCCGCCGCGTGACCGACACGCGTAGCAAGTTCTCGTCGCGGTTTCAGATTGCCGTCGCACCGTGGGCGCTTCGAACCGGTGACGTCGACATCATCGAGGCATGGGCGCAGCCTGTCGCCGAAAGCGGCTTCACTGGCGCGGGCGAAATCGAGTACAGCTTTGGTGAAAACGATATTCAGCTCTACGAAACGGTCGCTTTCACGCTCGGCTGGCTGCAACCGACACGACCCGCGAGCGCGATCAGCGCCGAAGGCGCGGACGCCTACTTCGCGCGCCGAACCTACGAGACCGGGCAAGCAACGATGCGTCGCCACCTTTATGCGACGGCGACAGTGGCGCGCCTGGAGCGAGCGGCAGCGGCGAATCCGCTGGATCTCGGTGCTGCCGTGCGCCCGGACGAACTCGCCGCCATCGTGCAGGGATTCTTTGCAGCGGATACGGACCGGGGACCCGAAGTGACCCCGTTCGCGATGCGTGGAGGTACACGTCTCCTCGCGCGGGTGCTCGCCATCGTCGGCGCGCAGCGCGACGATGGCTACACCGATGCCGTCGTTCCAACGGTCCTCGCCATCGCCGCGCAGCGCCCATACGATGGCTTCCTGGAGGTGCTCTGGCAGGCCGCCGCGAACCGCGGTCTGCATGACCTCCTTCGGCAATGGGTCGCAAGGTGGGTAGGTCCGAATGGCGAGGCGTGGACGTTCGATCTCGGTGAGCGTGCTGAAGCTGTGCGGAGGTTCACGCCGCTTGCTCGACAAGCAGGCTTTGGCGACTTGGCGACAGCAGCGGAGGAGCGCCTCCGCCGCCTGCAAGTCGGTTACATCGGCCGCAAGGAGTACGCGCTCGCGATACCGCTCGAATGGTTTCAGACGGCCGCGCGCGATGATCCGTCCGTGTGGGAGGTAGAAGGAGCGCGGCTCATGTCGATCTCGCGCGTCGCGTCGGAGGGTGGCGACAACCGCGAAGCCGTTTACGTCGAAGGTGCGGTCGCCACCGCCGCGGCGCGTAGCGGACCAGCGGCGCTGTGGCGATGGCTGATGGGTCTCGCTGCCGCGTTTGACCCACCGCTGGCCCTCGCCCGAACATCGGCCGTCGACGGAATCATCGGCGCTCTGGAAGGGGCATCCGCCTTGGATGCCACGCTGCGTGCGCTGTGGTGCATTGGCGTGGGCTGTTTGGTTTGGGAGTACGAGCCCCACCGCCTAACTCTTCAGCATCTCCGCCAAGCCCTTCTCGCCGTCGCAACAACACGCGGCAGTGCCATGCTGCCTTCCACCTTGGCGTCGATCGCGCCCCGTGCATTTGAGATCACCGGGAATGACCAGCTCTACCGGTATCCCAGCCGCTGGTTTGGAACGCGCGAGCCGACCGAACCCACACCACCGTACCTGCGCGGCGCCGAGGCGCTGTTAGGAGATTTGCGTGCGCTGTCGCTCGATGACGCCGTCGCGCACCTTGAGGCGGTGACGGCTGAGATCCTGACCGACCACAGCGGCTCCTCCAGCGACCTATGGCGAGCGGTGGCAGATACCGCTACGCGGCTTACCGATACTCGTCCGGCTAATTTCCACAGTCTTCTCAGCCGGCTGGTGGCGATCACGCGAGAACGCAGGGACCCGTACCCTTGGCACTTCGACGGCATCGAGCGCGCTTTCACGGCGCTCATCCCTCTCATGACTGACGCGGAGCGGTGGGCGCTGTGCATCGCTATGCTCGGCGCGCTCTCGATCGATGAATCACGCGAGTTCTGGGTGGAAACGGCCGCTGCGAATCTAGCGTCGCTCTGTGGAATCCGTGCTCTCGCGGGCACCCCCGAGGATCGTCGCGCAGGACTCGCGCGCGAGCTCGGCGCACAGGAGACTTGGATACTTGGCCCAGATCGTCAAGGCCGCAGCTGGCCGCTGGTCACACCCGCCCCGGCCGACGATACAACGCCATCCACCTGGGAAGCCTTCGGCGTGCGCGGCCTTTCGCAACTCATCGGTGGCGCGAGCGGAGCCCATCGTGTTCAAGCCGCGCTGCGAGGTATGTACGCACTCTGCAGGGAGGACCCATCTCAGCTCGGCGAGTTCACGGCGGAATGGGAGCGGATGTCGGCGGAGCGGCGTGAACTCCTCCTACTGCTCGCAGAACGCCTCATCGTGGATATCCCTGGTGACGCTGCGACGGCGCTTCACCCGCTCCTCGAACGCACGGCGAGCTATGGTGGCGGGCGGCAGCAGCTCCAAGCAGCAATCGCCCTCTACGCAAGTTCCCGCGTTCGCAACGATGTCCCCCTGATCGATCTAGCCGCAAGACCGGCGAACCACACCCACCCACCGCTCGCCGCTGGCTTGATCGAAGCAGGTCGGGAGACGTACGGCGCCATCCCGCTCACTCGCGGCACGTCGGCGGTTCGGCAGACCGTGCAGCAACTCGCAGTCGTACTCGACGTCGATACCACCGGACTTGAACGCGCGGTAGCGGCGCTGGTCGGACAACTCCCCTCGCCTTCGCCTGACCGGCGGAAGCCCGTCGCCGCGCTCGAAGGCGAGATGCTCCTCCGGCCGAGTGGAGCGCTTGAGTCGATGGCGCAATGGGCGGTAGAGGAGGCCGTCGCCGGGTGCTTCGGCGTAGTGAACGCTCCAACGCTTGCGCAGGCGCTCCTCAACATGGACGACCCCTGGGTGCTGACGCGACCAGCAGCAGCACTCAGCGGTTCCGAGTCTTGGGCTGTCGATGACGAACTCGCAAAGCTCCTCGCATCTGGTCAGGGCACCGCGGTTGAAGCGCTTACAGAGCAAGTACTGACTGGGATAGGCGATGACGAGCATCTTTGCGGCGCGGTCCTCCACACCTTCACGCGTGACACCGACGTGGTCTTCCACCTCGAAACGCGCTGGACGCGCGGGGTCGCTGACCTTGCGAATCTGCATCCGCCGAGGACGTTCAACGGTCGGACGTTCGCCTATTACAACGCAGAGGCATTTGAGCCAGAGCAACGCGGCGAGGCTCGGTGGCTGACGTTCCGCACTGGCGGCCAAGGATTGTTCTTCCACGGCGGGGTGCCACTTACTCCGGCGGCGGACGTCTGGCAGTCCTTCGGATGGCGGCCGCGAGCGAACGATCCGTTCACGTGGGAAGGACGAGACGGCAATGCAGTTGCGCATTTTGAAATCTGGCATGGGCCGGTACGCGAAGCCACGCAAGATCGCCTTTATCGGCAGCCAATTCTCTGTCGCTGGATCGTCTCTCAGCAGGCATGGGAGAGTGCGGAGCGCAAGGTGAGAGCGACGTTCCGGACGATGACGGATCTCACGACACACCCTGTCCGTTGATCAGCGGTTCCCTCCGTCGCTTAAAGCGGCGACATCGCCCAATTGGAGCCATCGAGTTACTTTCTGAGACCGGCGCGTCAGAGTGTCCGACGACGCTCGCTGCGCGCGCGAATCGCACACCATCGCACACGCCTACGCGCGCGCGAAGGACGCTGATGCGAGCAGGCGAGTCGAGTGCGGACAGCCGACCGTTCCAGGACCCTTTGCACCGCGGGCAGAAAGTCGCCAACGACTTTCTCCTGTTCGACTTTCGCCTTCACGATCTGACCTCGTTGCCTGCGCATAAACGGCCGCGAATCGTCGTGTGATATCCCGGCGGCTCCGGACATCGGCGGCCGTCGTTGCAGGGGCATGAGGCTCGAAAGCGCCCGCGAACGGCACACAACGGCACACGCCTACGCACGGGCGTGAAAGACGCCGACGCGAGCAGGAAGCCGAGTGCGGACAGCGACCGTTCCAGAACCCCTTTCGACCCTTCCACCCGGAACGGTTCTGTCATCGCAATTAGCGCCAGCCCGCTCTGGAAGGTGAGGACACTTCATCCCGCTGCAGGGCCGATCCTGATCGGATTCCATCGTCGGTTTTCATTCGAATTTAGGACGGGAATGGGGTGAATTTTGCGGCACCCTATAAAAGAGAGGCAGAAAGCCGCAAAATTCGGCCTTTCAACTTCGCGATTTGACCTCTTCGATCTCACCTTTGTCCCCTGCGCATCGGCGACGATCTAAGCGCTGATCACCTCGCCGGCGCGCAGCCGTCGTCGGCCCGACACATGCGTCTTGGAGGCCCATTCGACCGTACACGATCGTACACTCCTACGCGCGCGCGAAGGGTTCGACCCCGGCAACCGTAGTGCAGCAACGAACGCTGCCCCGATCCCTTCCGTTTCGGGCTCGCTTAGGCTGATTCGGCGTCGCGATTTGGCTATCGATCATTGACGAGACGGTCATCGCCCTCCGTACATCACCGAACACGCCCGGACACCCTACGCGCGCGCGCGACAGATTCGACCTTGGCACCGGCGCGTTACAACGAAGGCTGCCCCGATCCCTTCCGTTTCGGCGTCCCAATAGACTGATTCGGCGTCGCGATTCGCTCGGTCGATGATTGACGACACCGGACACGTCCGGCACCCCTACGCGCGCGCGACAGATTCGAACTTGGCGGCCCGTAGTGCTGCAACGAACGCTGCCCCGATCCCTTCCGTTTCGGGCTCGCTTAGGCCGATTCGGCGTCGCGATTTGCGCTATCGATCATTGACGAGACGGTCATCGCCCTCCGTACATCGCCGGACACTTCCGGACACCCTACGCGCGCGCGACAGATTCGACCTTGCCAACCGTAGTCCTGCAGTCGTTGGCGTGCTCGAGCCCACTGTCGTTTGGTCGCTCAGCTTAGTGCTCATCGCTGCGGTCTACATCGGTTTTGCGGTGGCCGACGGGCGCCGCCTCGACCTCGTAGTTGAAGTCGCGGTTGAATCCGCCTTTGTGATAGTCGCGGCCGCGGCGATGAGATCGGCCCCATGGCTCGTGGTGATCGGGCTGGTCGCCCATGGGCTCAAAGACACCTGGCAGGAGCGCACTCACTTCGTCGCGAACCCGCGATGGTGGCCGCCGTTCTGCCTCGTAGTGCACTTCCTCGCCGCTGCGCTGATCGCGGTCAAGATCTTCAAGGTTGCGGCCTGATTCCGTCGCGCACCGCAGCCACAACACTATGGATCACGAAGAAGTCGGCGCGCTGCACGGCGGTGCGCGGCGCCAACCACTGGTCGGCGCGATACGTTGCGAAGCGCAGCATCGTCGAACCGTAGCCGGTCGATCACTACCCCGAAGGTGCACCGATCGCCCTCGTGCGGGAGCTCGGCGTCGAACATGCCGAAGCCATCGTGCTTACTCGGAGTCGCTCGACTCAACCTCCGGTTTTTCCGGCAGCGTGCGAAAACAGATCATCACGACGACCGCGAAGAAGAACAGTGAGATCGTCGAGTAGCAGTCACGTGGTTCGACGAGCGCATGCGCCAGATTGTTCCGTAGGTTGTAGCCAAATCGGCTCGTCAGCAGCGCCGTCAGCGCAAAATGCAGCGACTCACTTAGCAGCTTCTTTGTTTCCGGAAGCGCGAGGAGCTGGTTCAAATCGCGCTCCTCGTCGTACCCGTCGCGATTCTGACGAATGGTGTTAACGCCGCGCCGCTTCAAGTGCCACCGAATGGCACCTTCGATCTGCGGCACGAGCACGTGAATCGCGGTAATGAGATCGCGGTTAAAACCGGCAGCCATGCCTTTGGCGAAGTACGGCTCGCGGCTCGGCGGAACGAACCACGACTGCTGCGCGACGATGAGCATGTCCTGCTCTCGGATGTCGTGCTCCTCCTGAATCTGACGCCACGCAGGTTGAATCGTCGTCTGCGCTTCGATGTTGAACGAGGAGACAACGTCGTCGTACATCAACGCGAGAACGTTGTCCGTGTCTTCGGTTTCGTCGCCCGTGACCGTGCCACGGCCGGCGATCGGCGCACCTTCGGCGTTCAACTTCACCTCGCCGAAAAGATGAGTGAAGATGAAGGTCTTCGCACGGCGCATGACCTCTTTACGAACGGCGGCACGATTCGGCAACCGCGGCAGCGCGGCAAATGCCGCCAGCGCGTCGGCCAATGGCTTGCCGGCAACGGCCGAACGCGCGGCAGCGATGAACTCCGAAGCGTCGAACGTGCCGCCGTGCTGTTTCAGCTCGGACAGACCTTGCCGCTGGTACTCCTTAACGCGCGCGGCGATTTCGTCGATGCGGTCCTGCGGTCCTCCCGCCTTCGTCAGCATTCCCAGGCCGCGGTGCAGAAAATCCGCCGCGGCGACGAAGCTAGCTTGCGCGCCACTCGTCCGACTTTCACCGTTCTTGATGACACTCTCTGCCGCAGCGATGCGCGCGCGGCGCTCACCTTTCGCATCGCCGAGCGTGGTATAGCAGCGGAGCAGTACGGTCCAGTACTCGAGTGCGAGTTCGAAATTACCGCGTGCTTCTGCCGCGAGCGCACATTTCTGGGCGAGCTGCGCGTACCGAGATGGGTCGCCTTGCCTGAGATCGAGAAGAATCGTTATGAGACGTTCGGTAAGAAACAGTGGATCTGTTCCGTCCAGCTCCGTGAGGTATTCCTCGATGATCCCGATCGTTCGTGTGAACCTCTCATTCTTCTTGCCGAGCGAAGCTGCGAGTTTCGCCGCGCGCTCGTAACGACCAACGCAGCCTGGCCACTTCTCCGGATCGCGTAGCCGAAGCGCCGACGCGAGGTAGTCATCGACTGCGATTTCTCCGTACTTGCGGTCGCGCTTCGCGATCCAGAGGTAGTCGGCGAAGCGAGCCCGCAACTCGGGATCGGTGACGTGTTCGACCAATGAGGCGAGCAGCGCACGCTCGTCCTCGGCGAGACTTGATGGCGTCACATGGAACTGATTTGTTGACGAGTCGATGTCGCCCATCAGCTCCACTCGCGGACGCAACACACCCGCGAGTAACCGGTAGGTGTCCGCCAACCGATCGTCGCCCGCATCCTTCGCTTTGAGCGACAGGTCGAATACGCGGCTGTCCATGTACTCCGTCTCCAGCGTTTCCACGCTGGTCGCCGCTTTTTCGAGCGCGTCGATCTCCTCGCGCGAAAGCGGGCGGATTGCTCTGCCCGTGACTTGCATGTTGCGAGAATACCGGCACGGACGTTTCTCGGGATGAGTCACTCCGTCGCTTGCAACGTACCGGAGCGGCGAGGCGCGACGAATCTACATCCTGTGGAGTGCGCGTGCCGTCTGCGTTAGCTACGATCATGTGTCCGAAATCGGACTGGGGCGCCGCTCGGCACGCGGGGCGTAGACTGCCCGCGTGAAGACCGAGTTCGCTATCCGCCTGATGTACTCCAACGTCGAAGGCGGCTCAAGGGAGCCGGCGAAGCTGTGGAACTTGGTCAAAACGACGGCTGCGAACGACCACCCCGTGAGCCTCTTCGCGGTGATCAACAACGCCTTGATTTTTCTCGGCGCGATGAATGGCAAGCTGCACTCGGAGCTGGAATCGGAGTTTGCCGACGCTGATCTGAAGAAGGCGTTGGCGCAGAGCCGGGCGGCCGCTGACGGGCCGGTGGTGCTGTTCAACCGCCCGGCTCACCTGATCGCACTTAGGCTTTTGCTTGGAATCAGTCACGCCGACGGGACGGATGACTCGATGACGCGCGTCGGCGAGTTGACCTTGCACGTCAACGACTACGTGGAGTCGCCGGAGGAAATCTGGGAGAGGGACCCCGACCTCCTTGAAATCATCGCCAACTTCGCGCCGGTTTGGGAACTACTCAATCCCCGCGACGTTTTCCAGCTCTTCGTCAGAACCTACCTGTTGCTGACGGAGCACGTTGCCACGCACGAAGGCATGACAACACTGATCACCGAGCAGCTCGGCACGGCTCCTCGCGATCTGCTGCTGGATGGATTGAAGATTGAGGACTATCTCGCGCTCGTCTTCGGCATCTTCACCAACGTACGAAACGCCGTGGTGAACGATAAGACCTGCATCATCGACATCGATCAGTTTTTCCGAGTGATGACTCTGCCCCTCGAAGGGCTCAAGAGGTTTCTCGAACGACGCAGCGGCGACGCGGAGACGTTCTACAACGAGCTAAATGTCACCCCTTCTGATGCCGATGAATTCGCGCCTTACATCACCAACGGCGCGAAGGCGATGGACGCGACGGTAATCAAACAGCGGCCGATTTTCAGGCGGACCGATGGGCGGCATTCCGTTCTCGACGCACGCTTCTTGATCGAGTTGCTATCGACCACCTTGTACTGGACCATCTTCGACTCGATCCCTGAGAAGAAGGCGCGGAACACGTTCTCCACCATGTGGGGCGAATGCTTCGAAAGCTTCGTGCTGGACGAATTGGAGTTCTTCTATCCCAAATCGTCGCCAATCCTGCGTACGCGCGTTCCGATTGATGACGGTGAAGTCGACGCGATGCTCGATTTCGGCAACTTCGTGGTCGTGTTTGAGATCAAGTCGGGCCTGTTGGCAAAGGACCCACGCCTGATGCGCGACCCTAAGGAACTCCGCTCCGAGCTGCACAAGAAGTTAGTCGACCGTACCGGCGTCTGGCAATTGGTAAAAGCAGTACGCGCGATCGCCGGCGGTGAGGTCGAAACGAGCGTGAAGGGATGCCGCATCTATCCAGTCCTAATCGGTGACGACCCGATCCTTCAGTGCTTCACCGCAAATAGGTACCTAGACGAGCAGTTCACGTCTCAGCTGACCGATCGTCCGCCGAACGTGGCGCCACTCACGGCGATGCTCATCGACGAATTAGAAGCGGCGCTGCCGTACTTTTGCAGCAATGAAATGGGATGGCGCGACACACTGGACGCGCGGTTCGACGCCGGCGGTGTCTCACCAGATTCATTTCACACAACATTGACGACGATGCGCGCCGAGAAGAAGATTGCCCCTCGGAAGAACGAATTCCTAAGCGAGCACGGGACACGGATCGGCAAGTTGATCCTCGATCGGTACCGTTTCGGGGAAACACAATCAAAGTAATCGCGATAGGTGCAAGCGCAGTCGCCCCGCCACGGTGTGGCGGGGCGTGGCCGCCGCAACTCGATAGCGTCACGACTGCAGCGCACGCTCCTCCGATCCCTTCCGTTTCGGCGTTCCTTAGACTGATTCGGCGTCGTGATTCCCTCTATCGATGATTGACGAAATGGTCATCGCGCTCCGTACACCACCGCACACTTCCGCACACTCCTACGCGCGCGCGACAGGTTCGACTTGGCAGCGGTAGCGCTGCAACGAACGCTGCCCCGATCCCTTCCTTTTCGGCGTCCCCCTAGGCTGATTCGGCGTCGCGATTCGCTCTATCGATGATTGAGGAAACGGTCATCGCGTTCCATAGCTTGCCGGAACGCGTCGGAACCCCTTGCTCGTTGAGTGACGCAGCGATCTTTCGAAGCGCTTTCCCTTCAGCGCGAAGAGCGTTGATACGCTCAATGATCGACTGTTCCGCGACGATGGGTTCGAGCTTGCCGGCGACGACTCGGTAGCCGAACGGCACGCCGCCAGTCCACTCGCCGCGGCCCTTCTTCGACGCGTAGACGAACTTCATTCGCTGCGAGCCGCGAATCCGTTCCAACTCGGCCAGCATCTTGTCGACGGCGGCGCGGATCGGATCGTCCTTTGCCTCGTCGATGATCTCCAGCGAGGCGCCCGCCTTCTTCACCTCGGTCTTCAGATAGCCGGCCAGATCGCTGTCGCGCGCGAGGCGATCGGCGTGTTTGACGATCAACGTCGAGGCGCGGCCCTCTCGGATTGCTTCGAGCGCCGCGGCCAGGCCGGGACGGGCATCGACGCCCTTGCCACCGCTGATGCCGCCGTCCGCGAAGATTTCGACGAGGTCGAGCCCCGACAGAACGGCATGACGGATGATCGCTTCCCGCTGGTCGTCGAGCGAATTGCCGTCATCGCGCTGCTTCTTTGAGCTGACCCGCACGTAGCCGATCGCCGCCGGTCGATTCGCAGCCGAAAGGCGCCTTTTCATGTCGAAAAGATACGCCCGAATCGATCGTTTGTAAAGTTGGAGTGCTCTCACTTTACATCACCATCCGCATTTCGATTCGGTTCTGCCCCGTTGGAAGCCTCGGAAACTACATCTGGCACCTTCTGGCCGCATTTCGTGACGGCTGCATGGTGGCACACGACAATCCGCTCGTCACGCCCACGACGACGCCTTAGAAGCTTGGGAGTGCGACCCGCTGCGGAGCTTGGGCTTCGGCTCGCCGGAACGTAACTGACATTACGACGGTTGTTGCGGTCAGATCGATCAGAATCATCCCGTTGCTCGGTCGATTGCGGACCCGTGAGCGGGCCGATGTCTAGCGCCGCCAGCGTTCCGGATCAGCAACCCACGGCAGGGGCGCGTCATCCGGTGCGATATGCACCCCGGCGCGTGCCGCCGCATCTACGATCTCTTGAACGGTGAGCTTTCCGGCGCCGCGCATCCAGCCAAGCGCGCTCGGACTCCAGTAGGCAAGGTCCATGACGCTCCGGATGCCGGCGTTCTCGATACACCGTTGCGCGCGCGTCGAGAGCGGCTCCAGCGCCCATCGCACCGGTCGGAGGTCAGGTGTCGGCTCCATGTTCTCGACGCGTTCCGGGAGTTCCGTACGCTTGGGGGGAGTCGTTGTCTCGACAGACTTGGAGTGCCACGTGCGATGCCACGGCGAACAGACGTAGGTGACCTCGCCGATCAGCACCGCGTTCGGCATAGAGGGGTCATACCGCAGCACGTCATCGGCACGTTTGAGATAGAACTCCGCGCTCCGACCATCCAGCTTCCGGTAGGTGAGAAGTGCTCGCGCGAGTGCCACGATCAGCTTCCACTGCCCCGGCCAGGCGAGAAGAGTGTACGCCCGCTGCCAAAGGTAGTTGCACCACGTAATGTGAATTGATCCGTCATCTTCTACCCGGTACATCTCCTCATGAATCTGATCGTGATCGATGGACGCGCCAGTCTGCATGTTCCCCGGCCGCAGGAGCTGTTCGGCCACGCTTCCCGCGTGAAGCACGATCGCGTTCTGCTCCACGATGTACCGTCTGCCTCGCGGGTCGCGCGCGGACTCGAGATCATAGGTGCGCGCCGGCCTCGTATGTCCCAAGGTGCGTTCGTCGGGATCGATGCTGATGCTTCCAATCCCATAATCGAGCTTCCACATCGCGACAGCGTGCGCCGCCTCGTGGAAGGCGAGCGGCTCTTCATCCTTCGGGCGTTCGATAGCTTTCTCTTCCGTAGTGGTCATCGGATGGTTCTCTGCGCGCGTGACGTCCAGCATCTGCTTCCCCTCTCCGCTGTACTGACTCGCAAAGGTGTCTTGCGAGCGCGGCGTTCTCTCTTCGGGACTGAGTCTCTACGGACGCGGCGAAGAGGTTCCGCAGCTCATCCGAACGATTGCGGTGATCGCTCCGACTACCTGAAGGCCGCGTTCTTCGGCGACGACTGAATACGGAACGCCCACGACGGCTCGTCTCCCATGTTTGGCCCACCAGTGGCCGATGAATGCGCGATCGCCGATCATCGCGACCACAAGTTCTGCCGATGTCGCATGGCCGTCGGTCCGTTGCTCGACGACGAGGAGGTCGCCACACTCGATACCGAATTCCTGCAAATCCGCTCGCGCGGCGCGAAAGACAGTCTCGCCCTCTTCGATGATGTCTGCGGGAATCGCGAGCGGCTCTCCGGCAATACTTGTATCAATCGGCGAACCTTGCGATATCTCTCCGGCGAGCTGAAAACCGCTTTCGCTCTGTCGATCCCGAATGCGACGCTTCGTCATCGCTGAACATCCAGGTCGGAGTTGGGATAATCGAAAGCATCGAAGAAGCTGCGATCATCTCGGAACGTGTCGGATGTCTCTTCGTCGATCGCGAGGTGCAGGAGTTCGGCGACGTGCTCCTCGACATCCGTCCCGTGTACGTCGTCGCGATCACGGCGCTTCAAAATCGCCTGACGCTCCATCGCGCGGACGATGTACGTGGGCAGTTCCCAACCTACCCGCGTCAGATGTAGCTCGCGCGGCAGGAGCGCGGCGGCCTCGCCAAGGGTTTCGAGGAGCCACGCACGCGGCCACGCGTTGATGAGCCAGAAGGCAACTTCGGACCACGCGACGCGCTCTTCCGAAAGGAGCGCGCTTTCGCTTTGCGCTTCGAAGACGACCTTCGGCCACGGCCATCCGAGCAGGTCCGCGGCATGCCGCACGGCGAGCGGTCCTGGTTCGGCAAAGAAACGGATCAGAGCTTCACGTGAGGGACGACGCGGCATCAGAATGAAGTCGGGCATGTGCGAGCCCTGTTGTACTGCCCTCTATCCGTTCCTCCGGTTCGCATTTCGTAACCGATTCCGCCCGATGCGGCCTCGCATTTCATAACCTGGGGGTAGGGAACTCTCCCGTTCTGTCACTCCTTAATGAGAGAGAGATATGCAGGAGCCGCGACGAGAAGCAGAGCGGGCGATACGACAGCCGGACACTCGGCCGTCAGGGGCGCCCGCGGGATTCGAGGAGGTGTATCTGCTACACGCGATCAGGCTTCGCAAGATTGCCATTCGGAAGTTTCAGATTCCTGTCACCGAGGCCGAGACGCTGGTCCACGATGTCTTCGCCACGTACTTCATGCATGCGGCGTCCGTCCGTGCCGTTGAACCCTACCTCATCGGCGCGATCTGCAACGCGTCACGAAACTATCTGCGGCGCGCCGACGCCACGGAAGCCCTCTTCTGCGGCGAAGTGCCATGCGCGGCGACTCCAGACGATGCTCTCCTCAATGAAGTAACGCGGAAGCTCCTGCTGTCGCAACTCCTCGCCGGCATCGGTTCGCGCTGTCGGGAACTGCTGCACCGCTATTACCTGAACGGCGAAACTACCCGAGCGATCGCGGATGTTCTCCAATCGACACCCGGCTCAATCCTCGTTTTTCTGCACAAGTGTCGGAGGCGCGCCCTCACGGCGTACCGCTCCCTGTCGGAGACCTCCTGACGTGGATCACATACCGGAAAGTGAACTCGCGCTCTTCGCCTTCGATCCCGATGCGATGCCAGAGCCGCGGCACAGCATCATCACCCGCCACACGGCCGAGTGCGCGACGTGCCGAACGACGCTCGACTTCTTCGCAGTAGCCGAGGATGACCTGAGCGATGTGGACGTGTGGGAACCGGTGATGGGCTCTGCCACGCACGAGGCGCTCATGACGTACGCCGCTCGCATAGCCGAGGAGGACCGCGAAGCGGAGGAGTTGCTGCGGCCGCTTTTCGATGCACCCGCCAAGGCAGCTTGGACGAACATCCATACGCAGAAACGTTTCCTCAATGGAGGCGTTGTGCGTCGGCTCAGTAGCCACGCGCACAGCATCTGCGAGGATGAACCGCTGGATGCGCTGACGTTCGCGGACGCGGCGATCTCCGTTGCAGATGCGCTCCGTGATGACACGTACCCTGCGAAGGCAGTGTATGAGCTGCGCGGCACCGCCTGGAAAGAGCGCGCGAACGCGCAGATGCTACTCGGCGAATTCTCCGAGGCATTGGACTCGCTCTCTCGGGCTGAACGCGCATACCGGCGTCTCACGTCACCGTCCCTTGGCCTCTCCACCGTCGCACTCGTACGCGCAGGCGTCTACTACCAGCAGCAACGGCTCGATGACGCGGCGGCAATGGCAGAGCGTGCGGAGGAAGGCTTCGCGCATCTCGGCGATGACGAACGCCGCATGTCCGCGCTCTATCTGCGAGCGAGTATCCGCTTTGAAGAACTGCAACTTGACGCTGCCGCTTCGCTCTTCCGCCAGCTCCTCGACTACGGGGAGAGCGTAAACAATTCGACGTGGATTGCACGCGGATCATCTGCGCTCGGGGACTGCGAGGTGACTCGCGGCAATCTCGGCGAGGCGAGCATGCACTTCCACAAGGCGCTTGCCCTGCTCCGCGAAGGCGGCCCTTCTACCGATCGCGTTCGCACCGAGTGGGGAATTGCCCGCGTTCTCTTGCATGGCGGAAAGCGTACGGAGGCGATCCGCCGCCTCCGCGATGTCGTAGCGGAATTTGAGACGCGCGGCATGGTGACGGATGCTGCGCTAGCCAGTCTTGATATCGGGGACGCCTTACTCGCCCTCGGTCAGATGCGCGAGGTCGTGTCGCTTGCCACTCGAATCTTCCGCGTCTTCACCGATGCCGGAATGCTTACGGGTGCGCTCACGGCGATCGCCCACATCAAGGAAGCCGCCGCCGCGGGGACGCTTACCAAGGACGACCTGCACGCAGTACGTACGTTCCTTCGCCGCGCAGAAGTGCAGCCTGATCTCCTCTTCGTGAGTCCGCCCCGAAAAGACCGTTAAGACTTCTTGCTGAGCGGTTACCCTCTTTCTTGAGGGCGCCCTCCCATTTGCCAGCATTGCTGGCTCGGAGGGCTTATGCGACCTATTTCTGTTCGCCGTGGCGCAGCATTGCTCGCGCTCCTCGTACTCCTCGCTGTTCCGACCGCCTACGCTGATGATCCGCCGGTTTCGGACCCGCCAGGGGCCAAGATCGGTCCGCCGATCGGCGCGCCCTGCGCAGCGCCCAGCGCCTGGGAGCTATTCGTTCTCGGCGTTGAGTTGTTCGCAAAGATCGGCCCCCCGATAGGGTAGGTTCGCGTCGTCTTTCGCGTGCAATATCGGTGGGTCAGAGGCTGAGCCACCAACGCTAAAACTGTGTCCTTTTCATCGCTGCTGTAGGTAGGGAAGGTTGTCCACGTGTCACTCCTCAAATGGAGAAGCGTCGATGACTGCCCCGGAGCCTCGCCCGCATGCGCCGCGCCCAGACCGGGGCAGTTCGTCGGCGTTTTCTCGCCGTACAATGCGAGGCCCACGAGCTTTCACCCATTCCCACCGCCTGCGGCTTGAGCGCGCCGCCGCCCACTACCTACGGGATTGCTATCGGCGCGTCACAGCCGCACGCGTTTCGGAGTTCGCCGCCACTCTCGGTGTGACCGCCCCGTACTTGAGCCGGATCGCGCCCGACATCCTCGGCATGCCGCTCCGCGACTTTCTGCGCCGGAAGCAGCTTGACCACGCCGTGCGGCTCCTGAAAACCACGCCGCTTTCAGCAGAGGAGATTGCGGTCCGTTGCGGGTTCGGGACGGTCTCGACGTTCTACCGGTGGTTCCGTTCCGCCCTCGGCACCACTCCTGCCGCCTTTCGGGAGGTTATGAAATGAGGGTCGATACCGCGATCTCCGCTCCGCTCGTCACCGAACCGGACGTGTTGCCGAAGGGCTTCACGCTCCTCGATTGGGCCGCACTGCCCCTCGAGACGCGGGTGTCCTGTCTCCTGTTCGATGCCCTCGCTGCGCTCGATAGCATCTCGCTCGATCTTCGGACTGAAGAAGGCACGGCTCTCCGCTGGCTTGAGCCGCATCTGCGCGCTCTGTCCGACAACATGGAGAAAGCGCTGGAAAGGCTCGCGTCGTAGTCGCGTGTGAGGTGCTGAGCCGGGAGTGGAAAACTATGCGCAGTTCGGGTGTCGGGATCACGAAGAGAAGATCGCCGTCGACGATACCGCTTCGGTCATGGAATCGCCGATGGCCTGAAAAACGAGCCGTGCTCCTCGGAGGGTTGTACGGCCGCGGGTATGTCAGCGGCGCCTTGAGCAACGGCGTTTCGGGGGCCGTATCGATCGCGGACGACAGTCTCACCGCGGCAGTCAGATAGCCGAGGACTCGGCGAAGTTCGGCGCGGTGTTCGGCATCGAGGGAAACGCGGGCTCGTCTAGCAGCGTTCCGACGTTTCTCCGAGAGGGTGCTTGATGCGCACAACGGTGTCGAACGCCGGCACGAGGCAGCAGAGCACGTCGTCGTCTGACGCGTCGCAGGAGTTACGATCGGACCGGGCGATGTCGAGTCTGGTCGTAGATCCGGCCCGATGAGACCGCCGGAGCGGTATTCGGCCCGATAGCCGTCGCGGGAGGCGCTGGTGGTGACGGATTCGATGCCGGCATTGCAGAGCCAGCCGCGCCAGCGGTGCCGAATCGGAATAGTCCTAATAGCTGCGATCTGAATCCCTCAGCAGCTGCGTACGTGCCCCTCCGAAAACAGTCCGAGGCGCGATCCGGACGACCTATCACGTGCTCGACTGCCGAACCAGCGCGGAAAGGGATCAACGCCACGTTGTCGACAAATATCCGCGGAAGGTGTCTCTTCATCGAGAGCTTGGCAACACAAAAGGATGTTTGGCCGGGCAGCTGTCGAGAATTTCGGCCAGACTGATCCATTACGTAGATTGGAGGCACGACGAGATGGTTGTGTCGCGATTCCTGCTTTACCTCGGCCTGATCGGTTGCCTGTTCACCGCAGGCTGTGAGGATGCCGAAAAGAAGGCGCGCTATGTCAAGGCACCCCTCGAGACCGGTGACGTGACCACTCGACCAACATTGAATCATGCTGTCAACGAAGCCAGAACCCGCCTGTTGTCGGTGCGCAACGACGACCTGCGTGCCAATCTGTCACGGGAGATCGATCAGGACTATGCGCGGGCGTCGGTATCGATTCGTGAAGTGGAGCGGCAGCAGGCCGCTGCGAACGAGAGACAAGCAGGATTGGAAAGAGCAGTTGTCGCGGCAGCGGACGAGGAGAGGCGGCGCAAGCTCGCGCAGGCGACGGTGGCTAAAAGCAAGCGCGCCGTCGACCGACCTGCGCGGCGGCGCGCCGCGGTTGCCGACTACCGGGAATTGACGAAAGACGCCGTTTCCGGCCTCCAAGTCGGAATGCGGAATTCCGCACTGGGCGACGGAACGAAGGTGCTCGTGTTGCGGAACCCCACGCCGTATCCGGCGAGCTTTGATCTCCGTTGTCACACCCGCAACGACGTCTCGCAGAAGACGTTCTCGATCATCATTCCGGCGGGAGGCGAAAAGGAAATCGGCTTCCTGCAGGGATGGTGCGGGAACTTCAAGCGAGGGGAGCGATGCGAGGCATATGTCGACGGTGAGCGGATGTGGCAGTACAAGGTGCCGACCTTCTGACCCGCTGCGCGCGTACGCGACGTTTATAGCTGACGTTGAAGCTCTCGTCGCTCATCGAGAGGTAGACGATGCCCTCGACGAAATCAACGATCGCGGGGACGAAGGTCCAGCAGAAGAGCAGGTACAGGATTCCGAGACCGGCTTGGCATAGAACTTAAGCACGCCGATACCGCCGAGAAAGAGGGTGAAGATCACACCGTTGTACGATTGCTGGACGTGGCGGACATGGTCATTCTCTGGCATTTTGGGCAGATCTCGGCACGGGCGTTGATGACGGCAATCGCGGCAGAAACTCTCACTTTGGGCGACAGTCGTGGTCATGTTCAGCTCCTCGCGCTCTCTCGATACCGCTACAGACACCGCTCAGGCGAACGTGTCCGTGCAGCGAACAGGAGAGGTCGCTATGAAGCTGATATGCGGATCGTGTACACCGCCATTCGGTCGGCTGAGTCGCCGTCGACGCCGTACAGCACGAGCTCGTACAGACCGGGAGCGAGATGCGCCGTCGACAGCTCGACGGGATACGAGCCATCGGGCTGGCGCCGGATGTGGTTGCGCGACCAGATTACGCGCGGCGTCGCGTCGGCCTGCAGGAGGTCGAGCCGGTATTCGCTGTACGAGCGTTCCGGCCGGAACACCGGCTTGAGCAGGTAATCCGCCCGAGTTGAGAGCTGGATCGGCGTCTGTGCTCCCGCGGCGCGGTGGCCGTCTGCGATGAGCACGCGCGTCGCCTTGGACCGCGTCTCGCCGGGCGTTGCGAGCCAGACGACGAAGCCTGCGATTGCGACCATCACGACAATCGAGGCAGCGATCGCAAGCACTCTGGACGGCTGCCGCCGTTCGGGGAAGACTGCCGGCTGTTTCGGTAGCGTCTGGACTTTCTCGCGCAATGCGGCGAGATCCGCCAGTTCCTCCTGCGTCAGCACCTCATCGCCATCGGGGAATGGCATCGTCATAGCCCGCACGAGGTCGGGGTAATACGACAGCACTTCGCGCACGCGCTCGGCTTCATCGTCGGGGAGATCGCCGCGCTGCAACGCCTCAATCTGCTCGTCGGTCGGCGGCGGTCCAACCCGCATCTGTTCTTTCTCAAGGGGATCGCGATAGGCGTTTTGCCACACTGATTTGCTGATCATGGCTCGTCACCAAAATCTTCCAGGTCGTCTCCGACCATTTCCTGCAGGCGTTTTCGCGCCAGATTGAGCCTCGATTTGACTGCGGACTCGGTGAGTCCGAGGCCTTGCGCGATCTCAACGTACGAAAAATCTTTGAGGTACAGTCGCATGCAGGCTCTCTGGTTCAGGTCCAAACGGTCCACAGCGCGGTGAAGCCAGTCCGATGCCTGCCGGGCCTCCGCGGTCTTGTCAGCCGGTTGAATCCGAGTGTCGCTGACGTCCTTGAGTTTCTCTTCTGACTCCATGATCGCGGTGCGTTTGATTGTGTGGATATCGCGGATGTGATTCATCGCGACCCTCTTTGCGGTTATTTGCAAGTAGCCCCATATCGCGTCACCGCGATATTCCTTCATATGCTGATAGACACGGAGAAACGTGTCCTGAGTTAGATCGCGCGCATCTTCCCTCGAAAACCCGAGCGCGTGGAAGAGCGTAAGGACGCGCTTGTAATACCGCACGAACCGCTCAAATTGCTCGTCCGCGTCGCCGTTCATCGAGAGTTTCCTATATCATCACGGAGCCCATTCAGTCACTACCTATTGCGAGTCAGCGGAGAAGGATTTGACGAACAGACCACCTGTGTGGCTGTGGTGGAAGTGTTGCCTAGCGGTCCTTCTGCCTTCCCTGGCGCTGGCGGCTCCGCCGCCGCGCGTCGCGGAACCGTGGCTGCGCGGGTTTTCGACGTGGCGTCCCTGTAACGCGATCCGATCAGGCGCGCGCGTCGTCGACAAGTCCGACTGCGGTCCCACCACCGTCCCGGCCGATCTGGTGTCTATGGGTGGTGAGTGTGATCGGTTCATGAGAACGGCGACAGAGACGGTCCGCGTACTTGCGTATGCGGAGCAGTGCACCAGTGCGGCGGTCGAGAAGCTCGCCGCACTGTCGAAGCGCGGCAACGACGCGCAGCTGTTGAGCGATCTCGCCGGCGCGTACTACATCCGTGCTCAACGGAAGAACGAGCCCGCCGACTTCGTGCGGGCGCTCGCCGTCGCGGACCGCGCGGTGAGCATCGCGCCTCGCTCCGACACCCGATCCCGCTTCAACCGCGCCCTGGCCGAAGAGGCACTGGGGCTTTCCGAAGATGCCATCAGGTCGTGGGACGAAATACGACGCGGTCCGAAGAGCGGGTGGACGACTGAAGCGGCAGCGCATCACGCGGCGCTGATGGTGCAGCGCGCGCGGTCGGCGGCGATTCAGTGGCCGCTGAACGTGCTGCGGTTGCCGGAACGCGCGAGCGCCGGAGACGCGCGCGCCGTACGCCAGCTCATCGCGCCGTATCGCGGCGCCGCTCAGCGTTACGTCGAAGAGGAAGTATTGCCGGCATGGGCCGATGCTGTCACAAATGGCCGCCCCGAGGAGGCCGAAGAGCGGTTGACGTTGGCGACGATGATCGCCAAGGCGCTTGCGCGGCTCACGGATGACCGTTATCTTCTGGAGAGTGTCGAGTTGCTCCATTCCGGCAAGCCCAAGGCGCTCGTCACGCTGGCACGCGCGCACATGCTCTATCGCGATGCCCGGAACGAAGAACGTGCGCTCCACCGTGAGACAGCAGGCTCGCTGTACGAGGAGGCGGAGGCTGCCTTTAGGGCGACCGGCAGCCCGTTGCGCTTCGGTGCGATGCTGGGCCGCGCCAACGGACTAGCAGTCGGCAATCAGTTCGATCGCGCCTTCGCGTTGCTGCGCGCCATCGAGCGGCAGGAGCGCCGCCATCATTTTCCGTCTGTCATGGCGCGCGTCCATGCCGGCCGCGGTTTCGCGCACATGGTGCAGGGCCGCTATCTCGACGCGGTGGCCGAATACACGGACGCGCAGACGATCTTCGAGCGGACGAACGACAACGAGAACCTCAGCAACGTCGTCGCGCGAAAGATCGGTCTTTTCCAACTCATTGGTCACGAGGGATTGGCGTGGCGCGAGGTGTACTACGCGCTACGCCACGCGCAGAGCATCGTTGAGCCGCAGTCCAGCCACGTGCTCCTCGGCGGGAGCGCATCGTCAGCCGTCGCCCTCGGCTATCCCGCGATCGGCCTGCGCTTCCAGAACATCGCCATCCGCCTCCTCGAGGACGAGCTCGCGCACAATACCGACGAATCGCGTGTCGTGGGGCTGCGCAGCAACCTCGGAATTGCGTTGCGGGCGCGCGCCGCGATCCGCGTCCTCCTCCGCGACAACCTCGGAGCGCAGGCCGATCTCGATACGGCCATTCCGCTCATCGGTAAGCCAAAGGATCCACGCGAGGTCGCCATCCCCAGTGGGATGCGCGCCCGGCTCGCGGAGGTTCAGGCTCAGACATTCACCGGCAGCGAGCGGCCGAAGGCGATCGCCAAATTCGGCGAGGCGATCCGCGAGGCGTCCTCGACGCACTATCGCACGCTCATCGCGTCGCTGCTGATTCAGCGGGCCGAGTTGTATCGCCTCGATGGCAATCGCCCGGCGGCCCGTGCCGATCTGCAGGACGCGATCGCCGCGCTGCGCAAAGAGGAGCAGGCCGTCCTCAGCGGCCGCGGGCGAGTGCCCGAGGCGGAGATTCTCTGGTCGGCGTACTTCTCGCGGTTTCAGGAAGCCTACCGGCAGCTGATTCGCTACCTGATCGACGACGGCGCGGATGCCGAGGCCTTTGCGTACGCGGAGAGGTCGCGCGCTTTCGAGCTCTTGCAACTCGTGTTGCAGCGCTCCGATGTCCCGCCCCGATTCCGCGAGGGAACGCACGACGGCGAGCCGTTCGGCATCGATGCCGTGAGGCAGGCGCTTCCGTTGGGTACTTACGTCCTCGAATACGCGGTGCTCGACGACCGGGTCTTCGTCTGGATTGTCCGACATGACGGACCTCCTGAAAGGCGGATGCTGCCGGTGCATGAAAGCGACATCGCCAACTGGACGTCGACCCTGCAGAACTTAGCCTCCCAACGCAACGTGGAAGGGTTCGAGGCTTCGCTTGCCGCGCCGTATCAGGGCCTGCTGCAGGAGGTCATCGGCAGAGTGGCTGCGTTGCAGCACGGCGCGCCGGCACGCCTGGTCATCGTTCCTGACCGCTCAATGCACGGCCTGCCGTTCGCCGCATTGCGCTACGGCAAACGTTACCTGGTCCAGTCCTACTCCGTCTCCGTCGCGCCGAGCGCAACGCTGTATGCATACGCGCTCGCGCAGGACCAGCAGTTATCGCACACCGCGCTCGGTTCGCTGTTGATCATCGACGATCCGAAGTTCAACACACACCTCGACCTTGCGCGCGGACTGCCGCTGCTGCACACCACGCAGAGAGAGGCCATGCGTATCCGCGCTGTCTATGCGCCGGTGATGCATGTCGACGAGCGGAAGGAAGAGAAGGCCACCGTTCCGGAGCTCCTGCGCCTGGCGCGCGGAAGCACGATCACCCATATTGCCGCACACGGAGTAGCCAATCCCGAAGTGCCGTCCCGTTCGTTTCTCCTGTTGGCGCCGACAGAGAACGACTCGGGTGCGCTCGACGCGGAGCGGCTGCTGGCGGAGTTGCGGCTGGAGAGAACACGCCTGTTCGTCCTGTCTGCGTGTAGCAGCGTAGGCGGTACACCGGTCGGTCCCGAAGGCCTCGCACCGTTGGTGCGGCCGCTGGTCGCTGCGGGCGTGCCGGGCGTCGTTGGAACGCTGTGGAACGTGGGAGAGAACTCTGCTACCGCGGAAGTGCTGGTCCGTTTTCATCAGCACTACAGGGAAGGCCATGACGCCGCCGAGGCGCTGCGTCTTGCGCAGTGCGACATGCTCGGAGACCCTGATCTGGAACGAAGCTCGGTCGTGGCCTGGGCACCGTTTCAGATGGTCGGCTATGCCTCGTCACCCTTCCCTAAACACTAACTGACAAGGAGATGAATGATGGATTTCGTTTTGCGAATTTTCTTCAGTGGAATCATTGCCCTCCTTCCGAGCGCGGACGGCAAAGAACTGACCGTTCTGCTCGTCAACACACCGCACGAATACGCACTCGCCGACGGCACAGCGCTTCCGCATCACATGCCGCTGCTGTTGGCGCGTGCCGCGAGTTGCGAAGGCACCTGCACGACTGACGATCACGCGACGATCGCCCAGTTCCTGTATTCGACCAAGACGCAGCAGGAGGCGCTTACCGCGATGAACGGCGCACTCGCCGGAGGCGGGGCGTGGCTGCTGTCCAGCTCCGATCTGTCGCTTGTCGGACCCCAGGAGCCATTGGCCATCCGAACCGATGCGCGTGGCAGCAACAACGACGGCACGCTTCACCTCGTTCCGGTGACGCCAGCCGAGCGGGAGGACTTTTCCTGGGTGACCAGCATCGGCAGTGTCGTCCCCGGCATCAACGGGTTCAAGGCCGCCGTGAGCAGCACCGATGAGACACCGCCGCCCTGCATGATCGCAGCGCGTCTGAAGCTCCGCAGCGGAAGAGTGTTCACCTATTCGCTGGTGAAGATCGACGGAATGGCGCGGCCGATCCACTTCCGCAAACCGTCGGGTGAAGGACAGGATGCGCCGTACGCGCAGGCGGCGGCGAACTGGGTGGAGGCGGAGATTCACGTGCCGGGCGACGTCGTGGAGATCGACGACCAGAACTTCAGCGACAAGGATCGCCGCCGCGTGATGAAGCTTCATCCGCAGAACGGCCTCGTGGAGATGGCGGTGCTCAACTTACCGCCGTTCGAGGCTCCCGATCCTGATGCGCCGCAGCCGACGCCGACGCCGGGACACCACTATCAGATCTACTACGATCTCGTGAAAACGCCGCCGGCGCGCGCCGACCGGCTGGTGCCATGGGTAGTCGCGACACCGTCGCCGTCCGAGCCACAGGTCGACTGGGGCACCTTACATCCTCGGACGATCCTCTGGTCCGATCTGCTCGAGCAACTCGGCCTCAGCCCCCGCGGCAAGTCGGTGTACGACATCGCGCTCTGCCCGATCACACGGGAGTGACCAGGCTTTCACCCGGCGTCGAGTGTCATCGCTATCGCAAGAGATGGAATTCGGCGCCGGGCATCGCGCCATCGGCGGACCCGAGCGACCGAAGCTCGCCGCCGAAGCCGATGTAGAAGACGTTGTGCGACGCCATCCAGATTGAGATCTCATTTCTCCCCTTGTGATCGCGATCGACGATCTCGATCCGCTCCACGGTGTCATTTGCTGGCAGGATGAAGCCGTACCAGAGCTGCGAGCCGGTCCGTAGCCTGCCGAAGTAGGGAGGCGCTTCACCGGCTACGTCATGGGGATCGAGCACGAAGACAGTGTTGATGTAGCCGTCGAGATGCAACAGCGCGCGCAGGTCGTTGTTGACGCCGCTGACGATGATGCGTGGCGTGTCGTGGGCCGTCTCCATGGCGATAGCGACGTGATGCAGGTGTCCCGGATGCCAATACGACGCGACGAGCGAGCCGCCGCTGTCGAAGATGCAGAGGCGCGACGGATACCATCCCTGTGAATCGACTGAGAGCGCCACCACTTCGCGACGGCCGTTGAGAAAGAGGTCGCCGGTCGCGAACGCCCGCACCGCCAGTTTTCCGCTACGGCCGGAGTCGTAGTTGAACGTGGCCGTTGTATCTGCAGACCAGCGCATCTCACCGTGACTGCCATACACGAGGATCTTGCCGGCGTCATCGCCACTGCCGCCGACGCCGACGATGATCTCCGCATGGCCGTCTCCGTCGAGATCCGCGACTTCGGCGTGCGCGACCGTGCCCTTCACCAGGCCGTTCCAGATGCTGATGCCCGCGGTATTGAAAACTTCGAACGAGTTCTCCGCGGCCCGCACGCTCGCCGCTTCGGAACTCGCCGTCGTCTGCATGTACGCGAACAAGGCCGCGACGGCGTCCTTGAGGTTCCTCACGAGCTCATTCGGCATCGCATTGTTGGCTGTTGCGCGGCAGACCGCGAGCGCCATGCCGCCGCTACCGCGATCGATCGTCACCTGAATTCCCTGCGTGGCACGCGAGTCGCGGTGCGCCTTCAGCCAGGTCAGTACGCGGTCATTGACGAAGTCCGCCAGCGCGTTGACCGTGATGAGCCCATGCTCGTCGGCCGTCGCCGAGCAGCGCAGTCCGTCGAGGAGCGCGGCGGTGAAGACGCCGTTCCGGCGCGAATCGTCGTCATATGCGTATCGGCCCGGTGCGGCGCCGTAGAAGACGACCTGCCCGGTTGCCGCGCTCATCGCCTTCAGGAATGGCACCGTGTCCGGAGCGCCGCGCGTGTCGGAACTCAACCGTTCGCGGCATGCGTCGATGAAGATGAGCGACCTCGGCGCGACGGAATTCGAGACGATGTCGAAGAGCGTCGTCGTGGTCAGTGACGTCTCGTGGTGGCGCAACAGCGATCCCGAGGCAAGCAGACGAAGCTGGCCGTCGGCGACATAGGCATGCGTGGCCAAGCTAACGATGAAGACACCTTTCGGTCCGACGAGACCCGACTGCGCGTCGAGCTGGCTAATGATGTCGTTCTGCCCGGCCGGGTAAACCTTTGCGCCGTCTTTCGTCAGCGCGACGAGGTGCTCCCGCGATTCCGGCTTCTGCGGCTCGCCTGATAAAGCGAGCACGACGCGGCCCGGCTTGACCAGGGGCATGGCACGATCCTCCGCGAGCGCATACGCCAGATCAACGGCATCGTCGGCCGCGTACCGCACCTCGGACAGCGATGTGTCATGTGTGAAGTGCCGGACGCCGATGAACAACGCCGCCGACTGCTCGGGGTCGAATCCACGGGCCGCGCCGCGCTCGGGTTCCGTCACCGCGGCGGAGCGCGGCTCCTGCGCAGCCATGGGAACGGCAGCCGCGCTCCACAGCGCTGCCATGAGTATCCACGTTTTTTTTGATCGCCCCATCCAACGAACTCCCCTTCTCTGGTGTCTATAGAGACACGGTGCGCAACAGCCCGGACAATGGAAGGTGTCGAGTGCGGATACGAACTCTGATTGCGGCTGCCTTGGTGATCGCGCTCGCCGGCCAAGTCGCCGCACGAACGATTCACAGACGCGCATTGCTGATCGGCATCAACGACTACTCTGCCTCGCGCCTCGCCTCCGTTGGTCCGCCAGTGCCGGGACGCGTTTACTCGAATCTCGACGGAGCGGTGACCGACGTCTCCATCATGCGCGAGTTGCTCATCGCAAAGAAGTCGTTCGCGCCGTCTGATATCGTTACGCTGACGGACGAGCAGGCGACGCGCGCCGCGATCCTGAAGGCCATCGAAACGGAACTCGTGGCCCCGGCGAATCAAGGCGACATCATCCTCTTCTACTACTCGGGACACGGCTCGCAGGTCCGCAACACGCTCTCCTACGAAGCCGATCGGCTCGACGAATCGCTGGTACCGGCAGACTCGCGGCGCGGCGCGCCCGACATCCGCGACAAGGAGTTGTGCCGCTACTTCAATCGCATTCTCGCCCGTGGCGCGCAACTCACGATCGTCCTCGACTCCTGTCACAGCGCTTCGGGTGCACGCGGCTTTGACGGCGGTACGCGCTTCCGCGCAGTGAAGGTCGACGACCGCGATGTTGCCGATCCAGGCGACCTCCGGTGGCCCGAGGATCGCGGAGCACTCGTCTTTGCCGCAGCGCAGGACTTTGATCTCGCATACGAGACGATGGACGCCGGCACGATCCACGGCGCGTTTTCGTGGGCGCTCGAGCGCGCGATGCGCGAAGCGCCCCCGGACGAGCCGGCGGCTGAAACGTTTGCAAGCGCCGAGGCGCGGTTGCGGGTCGAGATGCCGGCGCAGGAGCCGGTGATCGCCGGCAACGCCGACGCGCGGCTGCGGCCGTTTGTCGGCACGCGCGGAAGCCGGCGCAGCATGCGGCCGGTCGTCGCGGTGGAGAAGCTTTCGGGTCCCGGCGAGTACATCCTGAATGGTGGATGGGTGAATGGACTCACCAATGGCAGCCAGCTCCGGTTGAGCGGGAATGATGGCGTGCGGCTCGATGTGATCTCGCTCAGCGGTATGTCCCATGCGGTCGCGCGTGTGGTCGGAACGGACCTCCGCACGCCCATTGGGCCAGGCACACTCCTTGAGATGGCGACGTGGGCCGCACCACCCGGCAAGCCGTTGCGCATCTGCATTCCGCGAGGCGGTGACGATGCCGTGCCGTTAGCGCGTGCCCTGCGCGCCGAGGCCATGCGGAAAGGCATCCGCTGGCTCGACGATCCAACCGAGACGACACCGACGCATCTCCTCCGCCGGAGCCGTTCGGCTTGGGATCTCGTAACCGGCGGCGATGCGATTGTCGCGGGGGAGTCACCACTCGCGCGCGTTCCGGAGGGCGCAGCGCTCTTCGTACAACTGCCGGTGACGGAGCGTCTGGCGAACGCGTTGAGTGACCTTGAGGGCATCGAGCTCGTCGCCGGGCCGGAGACCGCCGATTACGTGCTCATCGGCCGTATCCGCGGTGCCGACCTCGAGTACGCATGGATCCGTCCGGCGGCGTCCGCCATTGACGGCAAGCACGCTGTTTTGCCGGTGCGCACATCGTGGATCGCGGCGTCGAACGCACTCGCCGCGTTGGCGCTGCGCGAAACGATGAGTCGACTCGAGCGAGTCCATGGTTGGCACGAGCTCGAGTCGCCGCCCGGCGCCGTCGCGCCGTTTCGCCTCGCGATGCGGAGTGACAGCGACGGCACGCTTATCGGCAACAACGGCAGACTCGTCGGTGGCGAGCGCTATCGTCTCGCGCTCCGCGCGCACGACGACGCAGCGGCCGGAGCCGTCGCGCCACGATACATCTACGTATTCGTCATCGACAGCGCGGGAAGCGGCGTGCTGCTCTTCCCGCCGCGGAATGCCGGATCGGTCGAGAACCGGCTGCCGATCGCCGCGCGGGCCGGCGAGTTGGTCGCCATGTCGCCGCGCGAGATTCAACTCGGCCGACACACCATCACGGTTACCGAGCCGTTCGGTGTCGATACGTATTTCCTGCTCTGCACCGACGAGCCACTCGGCAGCCTGGCCTGTCTGGAATGGGATGGCGTGCGCGGCCCGCAGGTGATTCCGAAGAGCGAGCTGGAACGACTGCTCGCCGCCACTGCGGCTGGCAGCCGCGGCGACGGCAGCATCCGTACGCCGCCCAACTGGTCGCTCGACAAGTTCGTCTTCGAATCTGCCCCACCGGGGAGGAATGCACGATGAACCGATTCCGCGCACTCTGCATCGCGTTTGTGCTTCTGCTTCCAGTGATCGCCGCGGCCGACGATCGGCTGCACGGCGTCGGGCAGCTGATGATGTCCGGGCGTCTAACCGAGGCGCATACGACGATCATTGCCGCGCGCGACGCGTACATCGCGAGCGGCAACCAGGCCAGCGAGGCATCCGCATGGCTGCTTCTCGGCATGTGCGACAGCTCGCTGAACGACGCCGAAGCCGCGCGCATCGATCTGCAGAAGGCAGCGTCGAAGTTTGTCGTCGCCGACGAGCCGTTCGGCGGCTGGCTGACACTCTGGACGCTCGCTCAGCTCGAGACAGCTGAGGGACACTTCGCCGACTCGATGGCTGCGCACGAGCGCGCGCTCGCCGTTTTGCATGCGGCCGCCGACCCGAAGTCCCGCTTCTCACTCGACACGATGAAGATCCTCGGCCCTGTGTTCGGAATGCCGGTCGACTCACTCGGCCCGCTGGCGAGCTTTCCGGAAATCGTCAAGCCTATCCTCCTGCAGTTCGCCGAAGTCATGTCCCGCGATGCCTACGGTCATGTCCTCGTCGAGTCGGGCCAGATGCAAAAAGCGGAGGAGCAGCTGCAGCAAGCCAGCGCCGCGTCGGCGATCTTTGGCGGGTTGTTCGATTCGCAGATCGCCGCGCACATCGGCGATCTGCGTCGCCAGCAGTGGCGGCTCGACGACGCGCGCACAAGCTATGTGAAAGCGCTCGGGGGTGTGAAGGCGCTTCCGACCGCTTCATTCCGCGAGAGCTGGATCGAGGTGGAGATTCTCGCCAAGCTTGCAGACGTCGAGATCCTGAGCGGAAAGCTTCCCGAGGCGCTGGCTTGGAATGACCGCGCGCTCAAGCTTGTCCGCGAATCGGACAACGTTCGGCGGACGGCGGAGGTCCTCGCTGATCGGGGGACGCTGCTGCAGAACGGCGGACGTTTCGACGAGGCGGCGAAGACGTTCAAAGAGGCGCTGCAGATCGCAACCGCGAACGGCGATACGAACCGTGAAGCGGCAATCCACAGCGCTCTTGGTGCGCTCTACATGTTCGACGGCTCGTACGGCACGGCAGCGAAGCACCTGGAGAAATCGATCGAGTTGTACCAGACGATCAAGCAGCCGTATCTCGAGGCAACCGCGTGGACCTTGCTCGCCGATGTCGACATTCTCCTGGACGCGCAGAGCAACGCAGCGGACGCCATCGAGAACGCCCGCGTGCTGGCGAAGAAAAGCGGATTCGAGCTTGCCGGCGCGATGGTCAATATGCTGACCGCTGGCCGCAACCTGATGACGGGAAAGGGTACGCCCCAGGAGATGGACGAGGCGTTCAAAGCGTGGTGGGAACTGCCGGAGGCCAAGTCGCTGATGTTCAACAGCGAGGCGCAGCGGGTCTTGCGGGAGTGCGTGCGGCTTGGCAACGGTGCATCGAGCGACGTGCAGCCGGATCTCGTCACAACGGCGGGCCCGCAATTCGTCCGGTGGACCGCACTCATGCTCAAAGGACGAATGCTGTTCGACCGTGGCCAATACGACGCGGCGCGCAAGTACTGGCTCGAGGCTCTGAATGCCAATCCCAGCCGCGATCATCGCGCCGGTCTCCTCGGCCTCATCGGCGCCAGCCTCTGGCGCGAAGGAAAGGCGAGCGACGCGATAACCTACTTCACAAAAGCCGCCGATGCTCTCGATGCCTCCGCCGCCGACGTCAAGGTGGAAGAGCTGCTCTCGGGATACCTCGGCAGCAACCGGCGCTGGTACTACGAACTGCTGATCGAGATGCTCGTGAAGCAGGGCCGCTACGGTGAAGCGTTCGCGCAGGCGGAGCGCGCCCGCGCGCGGGCCTTCCTGCAACTCGTCGGCAATCATCGTCTGAGCGCCGAGCGCGGCGCCGATCCCACGCTCGTGGCCGAAGCCGAAATGCTCCGGACACAGATCGCGCGATGGGAACAGCTGAAGAAAAACGCACGGCAGGAGGAGGCGGAGAAGCTCGAGAGCGAGGTGCAACATGCGCAACGGCGGTATCAAACGCTGCTGGTCCGCGTGAAGGTCTCGAATCCCGAGTACGCATCGGTAACGACAGTCGAGCCGGTGCAGCTCGATGCCGTGCGCGACAGCCTGCCTGCCGGCGCGGTGATGATCAGCTACTTCGTCTCCACGCATTTCGTGCACGCGTGGGTCATCGACCGCGTGGGCATGCACTACGTGTCGCTGCCACTCGACGAGGCCAAGCTGCAGCGCCTGGTCTGCTGGGCGAGTCACTTCGCGCCGCGCGAGCAACCGCGCGGCGCACAGCCGTCCAACGCCGCGGAATCGTGCACCGCTCTGGCCACCGCGGAAGAGGCGTTCGACGGCCTCATCGCACCGCTCCTGGACCATTTGCAGACCGCGACGATGCTCGTGATCGTGCCGCACGGCGTGCTGCACTACGTCCCATTCGCGGCCCTTCGCAACCGCGACACGGGCCGCTATCTCGTGCAGGACTACACGCTCATCCACGTGCCCAGCGCCAGCTCGCTGCGCTTCCTGCACGCCAAGGAATCCCCCGTCGAACGCCGCGCTCTCGTCCTCGGCAATCCGGACACTCCGCTGCCACTGCTGCCCCTTCCGGGTGCGGTGGTGGAGGCCAATGCGGTAGCGCAGATGCTCGGTACCACCGCGCACCTCGGCCCTGACGCCCGTGAGTCGATGCTGTACAGCCTCGGCGGCAAGATCGACTTCGTCCACATCGCCGCGCACGCGCTGTACGACGGCGACAATCCGCTGTTCAGCCGCGTGGCGCTGGCGCCGGGCGATGGACAGGACGGCAGTCTGACGGTCCACGAGATCCTTTCATCGCTCGATCTCACCGGCGTCAACCTGGTGGTCCTCTCGGCATGCCGTTCGGCTGTTGGCGCGCGCAGCGGAGGCGACGAGGTGGTCGGGCTCACGCGCGCACTCCTCTACGCCGGCACGCCCAACGTGATCTCGACGCTGTGGAACATCAACGACACGGCGTCGGCGGGGTTGATGAGCGAGTTCTATCGCCGCCTTGTGGCCGGCGCTTCCGTTGCCGAGAGCTTGCGGCAGGCACAGCTGAGTCTCATCGACAATCCGGTGTTTGGTGATCCGAAGTACTGGGCTGCGTTCACGCTGAGCGGAGATCCGCAGGGGTGGAGCGCCGTCGCCGCGGGCGGCAAGAAGCCGTAGATCGTGTCTTCTTCATTGTGATGCGGGCGTTCGCATTTTTCCTGATGCTGTTCGCCGCTACCGCCGCGCAGGCGGGTGCAGGACTCGATCTCGTGGTGCTCGTCGATGCGTCGACGAGCATGGGCACCGACCGGGGGCTCGCACCGCTGCTGCTGCTGATGACGACCGACCTAATGGCGCGGAACGCGGCCGCAAATCGCGTCGAGCACCGCCTTGCCGCGATCGCATTCGGCAGTACGGTGCGCATCGATCTGCCGTTCACGCCTGTGCGCCGCGACAACATGGACGCACTCGCACGACGCATCGAGGCGTTGCCCGTCGACGATCTCGGCGACACGGACGTGCTCACGGCGTTCTCCGCCGCCGATACGCTCTTTCGCACGCTGCCTCGCGATCCGGAGCGCCGCCGCGCCATCGTGCTTCTCACCGACGGTGTGCCGTACGTCCGCGGCGCCGACATGCACATGTATCGCGACAGCCTGCAGCGTTTCGTCAGCGCGCACTTCGCGACGTCGGACGTGAGCGTCGACGTGCTGCTGATCAGCCGGGGCACTCCCGACGCGAAGCTGTGGCGCGACCTGGCCCTCCACGTCGAGCCGGCCGGCGCGACCGCCGGTGAGGCACTCGCTGCCGGGCACGCCGCGGTCACGCGAATGCTCGGCACGCGGACGGTCGAGAGCATGCCGTCGAAGAACGCCGATGGGCTTGACACGCTGGTCATCCCTCCTTACCTCGATGTGGTTGTATTCGACGTGTTTCGCGGCGCCCGTGACGCGGAAGTGCTGATCTTTCCTCCGGGCACGATAACGCCCGTTCGGGCCGGCGCCGCAGGCGTGGAGTCGTTCGGCATCGGCGACGTGCTGATGACACTGGTCGTGCCGCGGCCGCCGCCGGGAGAGTGGATCATCCGCAGGTCACACCGCAACGCTCATGTGCGAATCCTCTCGCAGCAGTTCTTTCCGCGCGGTGTGCTCGTCGCGCCGAACGCCCGCGACGCACCGCGGCAGTATGACCGCATCACGCTCGTGTACCGCATCACGGACGGCAGCAGCCAGCCGCTGCGCGAGCTGTTGGGCTATGCGTTGTCCGCCGACGTTTTATTGCTGAGGCCCGACGGTTCCAGAGCCGTAATCGCGGCGGAGCCCGATACCCCGTCGGGTGGCGGCTTCCACAGCACGGGCGAGACCGAGTGCGATCTCGCCGGCCGTTACTGGACCGACGTCCGGATCACCACGGCCGACGCTCACGGCCGCCGGCTCGAGGTGTTCCGTGATCGCTGGTCAGGCTTCTCCGTGACGCCTGCGACGCGCATCGACTGCCGCGTCAGAGCGTCCGCCGCTGCGTGCCTGCCTGTGACGATGCGTATCGACTGCACCGCGCCGGGCGCGCGGCCGATCGATCTGCGACGCGTCGTTGCCGGTTCACCCGCCGGCCTGTTTCGCGCCGCGGTCGCGCGCGACGGGCTGCAGACGGATGATGCGCTGGAGCTCCGCTATTCTGGTAGTGGTCTGCTGCGTGGCTTCCTGTTCGGCGCGAGCCGCGCCGGTACGTATGGCCTGCAAGTAAGCGTCGATCGGACGCGCCTCCGCGCGCCGTACAACGTCCGCGTTCTGCCTGCGCGCCTCGTGTTCGTCCGGCCCAAGCGCTGGCCGTGGTTGTTCGTGCCGCTGGCGATCGGTGGGACCGCGGTCGCCTTCGTACGCATACGCCGAAGGCGAACAACCAAAGTGTGAGCACCGTGTCTCTTTCACTAGGTCTGAGGGAGAGACGTGCGAACACAGATCGGGTCGTATCGAATCGAGGCCGAGATTGCCTCAGGAGGCATGGGCATCGTCTATCTGGCGTGGGACGAGGTCCTCGGCCGCCGCGTCGTCATCAAGACCTTCCGCCGCGACCTGTTGTTTTCCGCCGAGCTTCGCGAGCGTTTCATGCGCGAGGGGAAGGCTCACGCGCAATTGCAGCATCCGAACATCGTCACGATCCACGCGATGGAAACGCTGGAGGACGAATTGTTCATCGTCATGGAGTACCTCGAGGGCAAGACTCTCGATGCGGTGCTGACCGCGCTGCCGGACGGCCGCATGATGCTCGACGACGCGTTACGGCTATTCGAGCAGATCCTCGACGCGATCGAGTACGTCCACGGCAAGGGGATCGTGCATCGCGACCTCAAGCCGTTGAACGTGATGGTCTGCGACGGACGCCCGAAGGTGATCGACTTCGGAATCGCGCTGCTCGCCGGCATGCCGCGCCTCACGTCCTCCGCGAAGCGCATCGGAACCCCTGGCTACATGTCGCCGGAGCAATTGGAAGGGAAGGACCTCGATCGCCGGTCGGACCTTTACAGCGCCGCCCTTGTGCTGTATCGGATGCTCACCGGCAACGATCCGTTTGTGGCAAAAGAGTACGTCGCGCAGATGTACGAGCGGCTGGCCGGACCACGCGACTTGAAGAGCATCGTGCCGGATGTTCCGCCGGGCGTCTGCGCAGCGATCGCCACGGCGATGAGCCACGATCCGGCGAACCGTTTCGGTTCGTCGATCGAATTTCGCGAAGCGCTGCGCGACGGCGCCGAGGGCTTTCTCCACGTCGTGCCGCCGGAACCGGAGGTTCGTCCGGAGGATGAGGAGCCGCCGCCACCGCCGCCGAATGCGCCACAACCGAAGACACCTATGTGGGTTTACGCGGTGGGTGCGGCATCCGTGCTCGTCGGCACCTTACCGCTGTGGCGAAGCCCGAAGCTGGCGCTGCCGCAGCAGCCGCGAACAGTGGTTCACGTCAATCGACCGCCAGTTATCAATCAAGAGGGACTGCTGCCGCCGCCGAAACCCCGGATACGGACAGTAAAAAATGATCCGCCCATTGAGCCCCACGTCCTGAAACCGCCGGAAGAGACCGAGGCCCAACGTGCAGAGCGTCGGCGTCGCGAGCTCGATGAGCTGCACAGGGAGATCGAGGCGTCCTTTCCGCTGATCGAAGCCGACATCCGCGTGGAGGATTTCAGGTCCGCCACGCACCGGCTCGATGACGTCGCCTCGCGCGCACAGCTGCATGCCGGTGACTTGCCGCACGAGATCGCCGAGATCGAACGCCTGCGGGACGCCGTCCGCAACGGCGAAGCCGACAAGAACCGGCACGCGCAGCAGGAAGCGTTGTGGGATTCGCGCGTGAACGACATCGAGAGCGCCGTGCGGGCGGGCGAATTCGGCGAGGCTCAGGGCACCGCGAAGAGATACCTGGCGTATCCCGACATTCCCGCGCCGATTGATGCCCGCATGCGACAGCTCCAACGGCAAGCGCTCGAAGCCATGCGCGGCCCCTGGCAGACCACGACCGTCAGTACCACCACCAACACAGTCCGGAAACCCTCGTCGCCGCCGAGGAAATGAACCCGTGGAGTGATTCATGAAGCAGGGAATTGCATCTTTCCTCATTCTTACGTTGCTCGTCGCCGGATGTGCCACCGCTCCGGCGCCCAAGACCGTCAACGCCACTACCGTCAAGCCCGCGAATATCAAGGAGTGGCTATCGCAGAACCGCCCGCGGAGAGGCGCCTGGCTCGGCGTCGCGACTGGAGTTCTCGTCGGCACCTTGGTAGGCGTCGCCAGCGGGGGCAACCGCGACGACATCATTGCCAGCGCGATCGTCGGCGGCATCACCGGCGGAGTGGCTGGCTTCGCGTTCGGCAAACAGCAGGACCGCCTTTTCGCCGGCCGTGATCTCGCCGTACGACAGGCGAACTACGACCGATCGCAGGGCTACGTCGCCCGCATCGAGGAGGTGACATTCAATCCTCCCAATCCGAAGCCGGGTGCAGCGGCCACGCTCTACGTCCGCTACCTCGTCCTCGGGCCGAATCCTGCCGAGAAAATTCGCGTGCGGCTGTTCCGCGGCCTCAAGTACGGCGACGTCTACGTCTTCGGCGCCGGCCCGAACGAGTTCGACATTCCGCAGGGCGGCGGCGTCGTCGAGTCGTCCGTCCAGCTGACGTTGCCGAAGAAGGTGCCGCAGGGAACGTACAGCATCGAGGCGCTGGTCGACGACGAGAAGGGCCGCTTCCAGCAGGTGATCGGCACGAACGCGCTCTACATCGTGGCCAGCGCGGAGCCTCGTCACGCAACAGCCGTGGCCGCGCGATGAACGTTTCCCGCGAAGCGATGCTCGCGCTCGAGCGCCACTTCGTCGGCGCTCTCAGCGCGCCGGCGCGCACCTGGCTCGAGCCGGTGCCGGCGTCGCAGCTCGCCTTCGCGGGGAGCGTGGTTCGCTCGCAGGCCGGTGACTGCGTCGCCGACTTCGGCACCGTCGAGTCGCCGAGCTGCGAATCCCGGCTCGTACGCGTCATGAATCGCGGCGCGAATCCGGTGCTGGTGCACATCGGCGAGTGCCCGCGGTGGCTCGCGGCGCGGTGGCGCGATGGGGCTGACGGTATCGTGCCGATCGTCGCCTGCGCGGCAGGAGCCACGCTGGAGTTGACCGCGGCACACGATTCGGAAAACGAATTCCAGGGCCGCATACGCTTTCTGGTCAGCGACGAAGTGACGTCGCGCATCGACGAGCTGGCGGTGCGGATGACGACGCGCCGCGCGTATCCGATCGCGCAATTCGACTTCAACGGCTCGCCGATTCCGCGTCCCTTCGACCTCGGCAACGGCGCGCGGCCGTACCGGCTCGCCGTGTCGAACAGCAGCTCCGTCCCGCTCACCGTCCGCTTCTCCGATCTCCCGGAGTGGCTCACATTCGAAGCCGGCGAGCAGCGGCGCAACGGACCCTTGGCGGGCGCGTTCTTCGAGCGGCGAGCGCCGTTCACGATTCAGCTTTGGGCGCGGGCGGTTGGGCCGCAGCAGGGTGTGGTCCGTCTCGAGACGAATGACCCACGGCCACAGTGCCGCTCGATCGTGCTGCTACTGTCGGCTCATGTCGAGCGGCCGGCATCACAGCCGGCCGTTCCGGTCGCGAAGCCCGCGATCCGTAACGCGTCCTCGGCGACGACGATCCGCAAACCGCTGGCCGAGGAAGTGGAGACCGTTCCTGTGGCACTGCCGCGAAAACGATTCGCAATGCGCCTCTACGTCCTCTGCGCTTTGATCCTCGTGCTCATCACTGTCGCGATCATCGTACGGGGGCTTTCATGAGCCGGCTAACGGCGGCCACGGCGGAGTGCAGGTTTTGTCGTCAGTGGGAGACTGCCGCCGGCGACACGTACTGCAGTTTCTGCGGCAGTCTGCTGCTCCTGCTGGACGTCACGCCCGAATCGCACGTTCTCATCTCGACACTCTCACCGGCGAAGCCGCTCACGTTACGCAACGGCAGCGCGCACGCGATGCGGGTGACCATCGTGGCGAAGGACGTCATGCCGCTCCCGGCCGTCGCGTTTGCGCCCGGGACGGCGATCACAGTGCCTGCCGGCGGCGAGGTCCAGGTGACCGCGGGCGTCGACGGAGCGCTGCTGCCGCCGGGCTTCCACCGCACGCTCGAGTACGCGTGCGTCGTGGACGACGACGAGCGGAAGCAGCGACCGTTCCGCCTCGAGGTGCGCTCCGGTCCGATGCCGAGAGTCCTCACGCCGGCCATCGACTTCGACGACATGCAGGAAGGTGAGATGGCGCGGCGCCCGGTCGAACTGACGAATTCCGGCAGCGTTCCGCTGCGGATTCGCGCGGTATGCGGCAACGGCTCGCCGCATCTGCGGGTCGAAGGCGATTACGCGGAGCGCCTGCTGCGCTATGGCGAGAAACTGTCCATCCCGATCGTCTGGACGGCCACGCGCGACGACAACCCGAACGGCGATGGCGAGAGCGGCACGGTAATTTTCGAGTTCGTCAACTACGCCGGCGTGATCGAGGTCCCTGTCACGGCCCGCACGTTCCGCTACCGGCTCGGCGTCAAGCCGGCAGCCGTCCGCTTTGCCAATGCGGTCGCCAAACGCGATTACGCGGCGACGCTTCGTCTTGAAAACCGCGGCACGACAGACATTGAGATTCTGTCGATGGAGAGCGATCAGCCGTGGCTCGACGTCATCACGCGAGCGTCGACCTTCACGCTCCTGTGCGGTGACGCCGCCGGGCGCCCAGTGTCGCCGACCACGTTCGCCCGCTTCTTCGACTTCAAGGTCCTCTGCCGGCAGGGCACGCTGCCTGAGGGGAAACATCGGGCGGCCGTGACGATCCGGCCTCATGGGCAGACGCCGGTCGTCGTTCCGGTCGAGATCACTCTCGTCAAACAGCGCGAGTATCTGGACTACATTGGCATCGACTTCGGGACGACCAACTCCGTCGTCGCGGTGATGGGCAGCGGGCGCCGCGAGATCGAACTGGTGAAGGATGAACTGTCGCGAAGGGAGCTCATCCCGAGCGTCCTCGTGTTCGACGATCCGGACACGTACAAGATCGGCCAGGCGGCGCGGAATGAGGCCGACACCGCGCCCGACCGGACGGTGCGCTCGATCAAGCGCGTGATGGGATACGAGAGCGACCGGACATTCTTCGACCGCTCGTATTCGGCCGCGGAGCTCGCGTCGCGGATCATCCGCCGCCTTGTCGAGCTGACCGAGCAGAAGCTCCACGTCGAATCGACAAACGGCGCGCAATGGAACATCCGCCGGGCCATCATCACCGTGCCGGCGAACTTCTATGACCTGCAGATCCGTGACGTGCTCGAGGCCTGCCGCGCCGCCGGCCTCGACACGGAAGAGGAGCGCGTGCACCGCGTCGAGCAGAAGCATCGCGACGACGGCGAGTTGGTGAACGCCGGCATCATTCTCGACGAGCCGTCGGCCGCGGTGCTCTACTACATCGACTTCCTCCGCCGCACGCGCAACGCCGCGGACATCACGAAGGCGATCGCGCGCGATCGCGGCCTTACGCTGCTGGTCTTCGACTATGGCGGCGGCACGCTCGACGTCTCCGTCGCCAACGTCACCAAGCTGCGCGGCGGCGGTACCGGCCTGCGCATCCTCGCCAACATGGGCGACAACACCATCGGCGGCGATCACATCGACGTGATCCTCATGAAACGGCTGCTCGGCCTTTGCGTCGATGAGCTTCCGGCGCCGAAATTCGAGTTCGACACGACTCTGATCTCCTCGAACTTCAAGGACCTTGAGCGCCGCCGCGACCGCGAGGAATGGAGCGTCGAGGTGTGGCAGCAGGTGCTGAGCGCTCGTGCGCAGTGGAAGGATCTGGCGGAGCAGGTGAAGATCGACATCGCGCAGGAGCGGTCGTTGCCGATCCTCGTGCGCTCGGATCTCATCGTGCGCATGGCCGGCGGTGGCATTCAGTTGTCGCCGAGCAGCGTGACCATCCCGGCTCTTCCCCCCCACACCTTTAACGACCTCCTGCAGACGGTGCTTGCGAAGAGCGCGGATCTGATCAAGTCCTCGCTCGCCCTCGCTGGGATCGACGCGGACAACGTCGATTACATCCTTCACACAGGACGGCAAAGCCTTCTTCCGCAAATCCGCCGCTGCGTTCGCTCGGTCTTTCCCAACCTCGGCGACGACCGAGATCTGCTCGAGGAAGAACATTTGAAGGTCTGCGTGGCCAAGGGAGCCGCGCTATATGGCTCGATGCGAGACCGCCTCATCGCGCGCGACGCCCGCATCCTTTTTCTTAGTGAAGGTCGCAAGCTGCCGCACAGCTACGGCGTCGAGACCTTCACGAACCCGATCGAGCCGGAGTTCGACGAAGTCATCGGGCGTGGCGAGAGCTATCCGATCGAACGGACAAAACCCTATCCGCCGGAGATGGTGCCGCTCAGCGGCTACCTCAATCTGAAGTTCTATCAGAACACGGGCGTGAAGAAGACGATCGTCGGCAATCCGCACGTCAGTCTCATCGGACAGATCTCCATCGACACCGCGGGCCACCCGGGTTGTGACGTCACGTTCTCCGTCGGCGCAAACCGGACGCTGGAAGTCTTCGCAAACGCAGCGCCGGTGAAGATCGAGCCAGCGCGCCTGCACGAGGAAGAGAGCTGGATGGGATGAGACCGCAGCTCATCATCGACTACGGCCGCGTGTTGTCGGCGCTGCTCGTCACCGCCGACGGCCAGCTCGTGCCGTGCAGCCAGGAGATCCGACAGGTCGCGACGCGGCATGTGTCGACCGACATCCTGTTCGATCCGCGCGTCGCCGAGGATGCGGACTTCGTGTGGGACGAGGCGCTGGAGACGATGGGGAAGGCGACGCCGCGCAATCTCTTTCAGCGCGCTCGGCGCATCGGTCTCCGGCGGCCGTGGGATCCGCAGGCCACAACGGATGCGCTACAGCTTGCGTCGCCGATCGGCGTGCTCTCGTCCGCCGCGGCATTGGCCGACCGTAATGCCGCGGCGGCACTCCCGGCGGTGGCCTTCGCCCTGCTGGACGCCCTGCTCGAGCCGACCTTCGCCTTCATCGCCGATCGCAGGATAGCCGCCTCCGATGTCGATCCGTTCGTCGTGGTGCCGGCACACGCCAGCCGTCGCGCGCGGATGGTGTTGGAGAAGCTCTTCCGGCGACGTGGCTTCCGGCGCCTGACGGTCGTGCGGCGCGAGATCGCCGCGGCCATGGCGCTCCTTGAAATGGCGCCTGTTACATGCGTCGTGGCCGACGCGTCGGACGACGACCTGCATCTGCATCGCGTGGCCATCGCCGATGGCGACGGCCATGTTCGGCGATTCTGTACAGTGGCCTCGGCTACCGCGCCCGGTTTCGGCTGGAGTCATTGGACCGGGCAGATCGCGGCGGCGTTGCAGACCGCCGCCTCGTCCGCGTTCGAACGCGGGTTGCTTTCGCTGCTGACTGGCTCGCCCGAGTCGCTGTCGTCGCGGGTCACCCACGGCGCGCTGCAGAGCGTTCTGGACGACGCGTGGGTCGGGGCGCGTGCGGACGAAGTGCGCGAGAAGTTGCGTGCTCCGCTGGCTGCGATCGGCGCTGAGGAAGTGCCGTTCGTATTCGCCGGAGAGATCTTCGCGCTCGACGCGGTGCGCAAAGCGTTTGGCGCGAAGAGCGCGCTGAACGCGCCCGTGCTCGATCACAGCGTTCGCAGCATGGCGCTGGCGATGCGTTGGTTGCATGGCGGGAAGTCAAGGAAGATGGAGATCGCGCGTGGCGGCACGCTGCGGCTCGACACCGGCCGCGGCGAGGCAGTCGAGTTGCTCACGGCGGCGCAACTCCCTGAGCCCGGCGAGAGCTGCCATCTCGCTGCCGGCTTTCGCTTTGCCGGCGACATGGCCGGCACGGCCTTTCTACTGAACCTGGTATGGGGTGCCGACCGCGCCTCGCAAGGAAACGCGACCGTGTGCGCGCTTCCGCTGGAGTTGCGCCCCGAGACGGGGGGCACGCTTCGCCTGACGGTGAGGCTGCGCCGCAGCTCGAGCGGCCGGCGGCTCAGCGGCACGGTCGAGGCGCGCATGCCTGGCGACATTGTCGCCGCGCGCGGGCAGTTCGCCGAAGAGCTGGAGGTGACGAGATGAAGCTGCGCTACTTAGCCGTGCTGCTGTTGACGATTGCATTCGCGCCGAACGCTGCCGACGCCGCATGCGATTCGATGAAGCCATACCTGCAGGAGTTGAGTGCCGGCCACAAACCGGCGGCGCCGCCGGAGGTGAAAGAGTGTCCGGACGGTCCCGATACGGACGCGGTAGCGTCCGCGCTCACCGCGTTCATCAGCGCGAAGTCCACGTCCGCGGCCGACTTCGACGTCGTCTTCGAGCAACTCCGGACGACGTACGAGAAGAACAAATGGCCGCATACCTACGCAGCACTCGCTGACGCTCTCGATGGTCGCCTGCCCGGGTACAAGCATCACACACCGGACTATGCGCTTCTCGACACCCTGCCCAATTACTTCGAGCAGAAGCATCCCCGACAACCAAAGGCCGACCCGCCTCACTGGAGATTCGATATCGTCGTAACGCAGGAGCCTTTCCCGTGGGTGCTCTGGGGCATCCTCGGCGTCGCGATTCTGCTCGCGCCGATTCCCGCCGTTGCGACGCTCAGGCTGCGCCAAACGCTTCACGATGCGAAAGCCGAGGAGGCCGAGCTGACGCGCCGGCTCGCATCCACGAGCGCGAAGCTCGACACGGCGTTGCAACGCCTCAACGACGACCTGCAGGCGACCGCCGGCACGCTCGGCGCCAAAGTCGGTCAGGTCTCCCTCCTCAAGGTGGAGCACTTCGAGCCTGTCTCCGCGGCCATCGGCAACCTCCGCGAGGACCTGGCCCGGCTTGGCGACACCGTCGAGGAATTCGCCGCCAAGCCCTCGCGGAGCGGGTCCGATCCGGTCGCGCTCGAGCATCAGGTGCTCGGCGAATCATGGAAGCAGTTCTCCGGTAACCCGTTGCTGCGCGCCGGCGCCGACGACGCCGCCGGAAGTGCGGCATGGGAGCCGCTGCTGGATGATCTGCCGAAGCATATCCCTCCCGATCTCCAATCGAGTTTCGAAACGGTCTATGCGCCATGCAAGGAGCACCGCGTTTTCGTCAAGAAGCTCGCGCTGATCCCACGCATCCTGGAGCGGAAGATCTCGCGCCTCCCGACCGACGCCGAAGAGCTGCGCCGCACGCGCGAGCTCGCCGCGCTGCTGGCTACGGCCCAAAACGGCGCCGAAGGCGCGAATCCGCTCAACTTCCGATTCAAGCGTTGGGTGACCGACACCTTCCTCCCGTTCGCCGACCTCTTTTTCCAACGCTGCCAGCAGGCGGACATGGAGAAGCGCGGCGACGAACTTCAGGCCGGCGCGAATCTCGTCCGTCAACTCCTGCTGCTGGCCTCGGTCGAAGCGATTGAGGTGAAGCTCGGTGAGACGCCGTTCGACAGCACGCGGCACATCGGCCGCGGCACCACGAACGACCCTCGCTTCGCCGACGGTGTCATTACCGGTGTCGTGCGCAATGGATTCATCGAGGGCGGCAAGCAGGTGATTCGGCAGCCCGAGGTGATCGTGAACCGGATGCGTTGAGGAGATCGCGTGACTCTGGCCTGTGCGGAACCGAATTGTGCAGCGAACGTCGTGGCGGATGCGCCACGCTGCGCGAAAGGACACGTGCTGCGGCGTTGCCCGCAATGCCGTACGCACAATCGTTCCTTCGCGAACTTCTGCCGCTCCTGCTCCTCGCCGCTGCCGGCCTCGCCGTCGAACTGGACCGGCTCGAAGGGCAGCGCGCGCCGTCTCGGTTTCAACGCGTCGACTGGGCCGGCTGAGTGGACGGTGCAGAAACCTGTGTTGACTCTCCGTCTTGGCGACGCGTGCCGCACGCTGCTCGCATGCGATGGACATCTCATCGCCATATCCCTCAACGGCACCATCGAAGTCGCCGACCCCGTGCGCGCTCGTAGCCTGTGCCGCTTCCAGACGCCGGGACGGATCACTGCAGAGCCATGCATCAGCAACGGCGCCCTCTACGTCTCGACGGAGAATCAGCTTACCGCGTACGCCCTCGGACCGATGACGCTCGAGCCGCCACGCGTGCGGCCACTCTGGCAGGTCCCGGTCCGGGGAACGCCGATCTACGCGCTGACGCCGGCGCGCAATCGTCTGTTTGCCACGGTTTCGACCGGCGACTGGCGCGAAGTGGTCGTCGTCGAACAGACCGGACAGCCGCCGCGTGCAACGGCGCGCACGCTGCACCGATCGCCGAAAACGAGCTGGCTGGCGGCTGATCCAGCGACAGGCGATGTCGTCTTTCTGTCCGAAGAAAATGGGCGGATTCATCTGCACGTCGTTCGCGACGATGTGACGTCGCATCCCGTGTCGTTGCAAGTCCTCGCTGAGCAGCCGATTGCCTTCCTGGGGAACGCCGTCTTCGCCGTCTTCGGCGCTGCGCGGCAGCTTTACCGCATCGACGCCGCGACCGGAGCGGTCGAGGAACCGCTGGAGACGGACACGCAGCTGTTCGCGCTGACGCACGACGACCGGGGCGCATGGGATCGCGACGGAGTGCGCATCGACAGCGACGGCGTGCTTTTCGCGCGGTCCGCCGTCCGCGACTCCTTCGCGCCGCACGAGCGTGCCACCAAGCCGTCGCCGGTTGTCATGCGCGGCGCCGCAGCCGCCATCGGCATGGAAGACGGTCGCGTGCTTCTGTACGAGCTGGCGCACCTGCCGCGCCACGAGGTGTGGCGGCTCGACGGGCACTCGACCGCGCCGATCACCGCGCTGGCGTCGTATGACGGCTACGTAGCGGCGGGCAATCGCGACGGCGTGGTCGAGGTGCGCGAGCTGCGCGACCGAGGAGCAGCGCGATGAAGACCTTCGCCTTCTGGCTCGCGGTCGTGTTCTCGTTGCCGGCTGCAGCCGCGCCGCTTACGCGCGGCGGAGCGCTTCCGGAGCGGATCCTTTTCGACAACTCCGGCAGCATGTATCCCGGCTACCGCCCGCCCGGAACGCCGGACCGGCAGACGCGCGTGCAGCTCGGCGTCCACTACATCTATCAGTCGCCTGCCTTCGCGCAATGGCTGGATGACTTCGTTCAACGCCAGAGCGTCGTCGGGGGTACGACTGCCGGCATGTGGACCTTCACATCGAATGATCGCTTCATTCCGTCCGACGTCCAGGACGTGCACCCGGTCGTCCCGATTCGCGAGTTCCGCGCAGCGAACGCGTTGAGTCGCTTCCCGCAGCGGACCGGCAACAGTACGTACCTCACCGAAGCGCTTGGGACGTTCAGCCGCGACTTTACGGGTGTTGTCTGGTTGATCACCGACAACATCGTGGAGACGAACGCCGGTGAGCCCGACGCCGGTGTGCAGGACTTTTTTCGCTCGCTCGCCACGAAGGACGAATTCCGCTCAGTCCATCTCTTCAAGTACACGCTCGAGGAGAACGGTCACACTGCCACGCTGGCCGTCTACGGCATCCTCGTCTCGGCGGCTCCGGTACCGAACGAGACGCTCGCCTGGTACGACGGACGCTTCCGCGCGCTGCGCGATGCGAAACGAGTGCAGGGAAACGAGGATCTCTTCGTCGGCCGCGAGCACCTCAAGCTCAAGAACCTGGCCATCGAGCCGATGGTGCTGAGCGCCGATCTGCAACTCGTCGTCAGCGATCGTGAGAAAGGAACATTCGCCGAAGGCGACAACGTGCAGCTCGCAATCGAAGGCGAGATCCGCAGCTACCTCACCCAGCATTCGGTGACGGCAGGCCGGTACGAGCTGACCATGGGCTCGGCGTTCGTGCCGGAGGAGTGGGCGCAGCGCGACATCGGCGCACAGCCGCTGGAGGCGGGCGTCTTTGACTCCGCGAGCGGATCGATCGAGCAGCCGATCCCGCCCAGTGGAACGCGCCACATCGAAGCCGTGCTTCACTCTCAGCAACCGCTGTCGTTTACGCCAAAAGGGATCGTCGAATGGGTGCGCCTGGCGTGGAACGGCGCGGTGGTGCGTTACACGGGCAACGTGCGGATGTCGTTCAACGATATTCACGTGCGCTTCGAGCCGCAGCGGATGGCCGGCATCTTCGGTATCGACCAGGTCTCGCAGATCTTCTCCTTCCAGGACGTGGCCACGATTCCGGGCGTGCAGCCGAGCGTCACGCCGGTGACGTTCGTTCTTCACTCCACCTCCGGCCGCACGGTGATTCTGCTCGCGATCCTGGCAGTGCTCGGCGTGGCCGGAGCAGCAGCGACGTTCCTGCTGTCACGAAAGAAGACGTTCCGTATCGCGGTATCCGGCGCTTCGGAGACCGTCACCGCGTTGCGCCGCATGGGCATCCACAATGTGACTTACGAAGGGAAGTTGCTGGGCCGCCTCAGACGCCGCATCGGCAACGGATACGGATTCCAGCCAGTGAACGGCAGCCGTGACCTGTCCGTGGTGCCGGCCGCGGACGGAGTGTGGGACGTGAAGCTGCCCGGTGGCGGGATGCGCCGCCTGTCGATCAAAACCGACGGCAGCGCGGTGAGCAACAAGCCGGCGAAGCTCCCCGGTCCGTCGCTTCCGGGACCGCCGCTACCGCCGCCCTCCAAACCCCCGATGCCTCCGGGCCGTCCGTCAAGAACCGGCCGGCTTTGAACACGAAAGGAATCCCATGAACGTTCGAACCGCACTCTCCGCACTCGTTTGGACACTGACGCTGCCCCTCATCGCACAAACCGCGGAACCGGCGGTTCCGCAGTCCAGCAACACGCTGTTGCGTAGCGCCGGAATCTTTCTGGTCGTGGTGATGATCTGGACGGTCCTCTACAAGTCGATCTACCCGTTCTTCCTCCGTTACTACCGCGACGAGTTCTGCAAGACGATCTTCTGGAACCTGTTCCTGCTCTTCACCCTCACCTGGATTTTCGTGTCGTTGTATGTGGTGCTGGACGTCGGCTTCTACTGGGCGTGGCTGCCGTGGGTGGCCATCTTCCTGGCGATGTGGTGGCTGATCTCCGGCGCCGTCCTCTTGCTGCGACGCGTTCCGGCGTAATCAGGGAGCCGACATGAGCCTCGATTCATTACTGCAAGCCAGTCTTCCGACCGTCCTTACCACCGACAAGCCCGTCGGTCCGACGCTTTTCATCGGTCTTGGCGGCACGGGCAAGGAAGTGCTCCTCCGCCTGCGGCGGAAAATCGTGGAGGGCTACGGCGCGCTCGATCGTCTGCCGTTCCTGCGCTTCATGCATCTCGATACCGACAAGAACCAGACGGCGTACGAGCAGTACGAGCTGCGTGCGGCCGACGATCCGCTCTACGAGCGCGTGAGGTTTTCCTCGTCCGAGCGGGTCGATCTGACCGTGGCTGGCGGTACAGGCAGATACGTAGAGCATCTCGAGCACTTCCCCAACGTGAAGCGCTGGTTCCCGGCCGGCGGAAAGATCGCGCATCTTGGCGATCTGAAAGAGGGTGCCGGCCAGGTGCGCATTGCCAGCCGGCTCGGCTTCTTCGATGCGTCGAATCATCAGAAGATCACCGGCCGTCTCGAGCAGTGCCACCGCGAGTTGACCAACGCGGCAGTCCTGACGCAGTCGTCGCGCCTCGGCTTCCAGTTCGAACCGCGAAACGAGAAGGTCGTCATCATCGCCTCCCTGGCCGGCGGAACGGGGAGCGGCACCTTTCTCGACATGGGCTTCCTCGCACGACGCTACTTCCGCGACGCGGAGCGCGTCGGCATCCTGCTCCTCCCGGCATTCTTTGCCGGTTATGCCGGTGCGGACCGCGTCCGCGCGAACGGCTACGCCGCGCTGATGGAGCTCAATCACTACACGTTCGGCCACCCGTTCATCGCCGATTGGACGACGCATCAGACCGAGCGAATGGGGCCGCCGCCGTTCAGCAGCACTTACCTGCTGGATGGCTATAACGAGGCGGGGTTGGCGATCGGATCGAGCGGCAAGGAGCTCGACGCCTATCGCATGGTGTCTGAGGTGCTGTATCAGGATTACTCGGTCGGATCGTTCGCGGCGATGAAGCGGGCCACGCGCGTGAACCTCGAGCAGTTCAACCTCAATGTCTACACGCACAACTTCCTGAATGACGCGCTCCGAGGCAGGGACGCCTCGCACAAGGCCATCGTCGGCGACACGTTCCCCTGCCGTTTCGGCTCATTCGGTCTGGCCACGATCTCGTTCCCCACGGAACGGGTTCAGAACGCTTGCGCCAGCCGTCTGGCCGCGAAAGTACTCGACTACTGGCAGAAAAAACCGTCCGACGACCCGCTCGAACACCTCTTCACGAAGTTCCTGGCCGAGGAGAGCGTGCAATGTGCGCAGGGCCGCTACGAACGGCGCGATGGCGGCGGCGTCATCGACCGCATCGACATCGAAGATGCGCTCTCGGTCTTCGATGAAGGCGGCGGCAGGACGTTCGAGAACTACCTGCTTCAGAAGGCGCAAGCGTTGCGCGTGGAGCTGCAGGCGGCACCGAACGGCGAGAAGGCCGCGCTCTTCGCCTCGCGCCGCGCGGAGCTCGACGACTTTTTCGCGCACGAAGACTCCGACAATCCCGACGAGTGGGGCGTCGGCATCCGCCGGATCGAGACGAACATGCGCACGTACCTCGGGCGCGTGAAGCCAGCCATCGAGGCCAAGGCGGCCGAGCTGTCCGACGACGCGCACTACGGCATCAACTACGCGCTCTCGGTGCTCCAGGAGCTGAAGGTGCTCCTGCGCAAAGAGAACTACCGTTACATGAAGTACTTCGACGACCAGGTGCCGGCTTGGCGCGACCGCGTGCAGTATTACGCGGACGCGCTCAACCAACTGCATCTGGACGTCGTGCGTCACGAGCGCGAGACGCTGTTCCGCGCGGCGGACTTGAACCGCGACTACGAGAAGCTGGTCGACGTTCGTCACGACGACGATGACCGTGGCGCATTCTTCGAGCACTTCCGCGCGCGCGCCGGGAAGCAGGTCGCCAAGCGCGGCCGGGAGATCTGCAATGAGCTTGATCGTTTCCTCGGCGACGATCGCGCGGGCGGTGAAGGCCTGCTCGGCCGCTATCACGACCTGCTCGCCGGCTTCGAGCGCGTGCAGAAGCAGTTGAAGAAGAAGGAGACTTACTTCGCGACGCCGGAAGTCTCGGAGCTGACGATGAGCCTCCTCCGCGAGGGCGACATCGACGATTGGTACGCCATCTGGATCGGCGACCAGGCGGCCGAGACGCAGGCGCTGCGGAAGATCGGCAGCGACATTCTCACCGAAGTCTTCTCCGTGAATCGCCTGCTCGATGCCCTGAAGAAGATCCAGCGCACACCGGCCGAGACCATCGAAGAGGCGGTGCTCGGTAAGTGCCGCGATGCCATCGTCCGCAAGGAGCGGCAGCCGGACGCGCTGACGATGCTGTTCGACGAGGACCGCGTCAGCTCCCGCGAGCGCGACGACATGATCGCGCAGGCCTATCGGCTATCGAAGGTGTGGGTCGCGCCGAGCGATCACGGGCTGGAGCACACCGGCATGGAACCAGTGAAGAAGCAACAGCGGCAATGCCTCATCGGCGTCTACGAAGCCGACAACGTCCAGCACGCACAGGACTTCCAGAGCGCCGTGAACAGGATGTACACGGGCGGCGACGCGGATCTCAAGTTCGAAAACATCGGCAGACAGCACCGCGGCATGATCGTCTTCTACCAGGAGCTGGCCGGTGTGCCGGCGTTCTATCCGCGCTCGGTGACGGCGCCGCTCGGCCTCCTCGCCGCGTACGCCGCGTTTCCCGAGAAAGAAGAGCTGCACACCGACAAGAATCGCTTCCAGTTCGGCGATCTCATTCCGAAACAGCCGGCCGAGGCGCGGCAGTACGCCGAGTCGCTGCAGGCGTTTGTCCTGGCGCGGCTCCTCGGACTGCTCAATGTCCAGCCGATGTCCAGCGACGGCGACCAGCGCTCGTTCCGTTTCGGATACACATACATGAACGGCTTGTCCGTCGAAGAGGTGAATCTCGGCGGCGAGGCGCATGCCGTCGATTTTCTCTACCGCGACGCCCGCAGCGAGCACCTCACCCACCGCCGTTATCTGCTGGAAAAAATCGAGAAGACGATCCAGATGCTCCGCGATCAGAAGAAGCTCGCGGTCTATCGCCTGCTGCTCGACTTCTACATGAAGAAGGTCTACCCGCCGAGCGGCCTCACGGGGAGCGGTATCCCGGATCTGACGATCACGCAGTACTTGCCCGAATACGCTGTCCTGCATCAGGCCGGTGAGCGGCTCAATCAGATCGTCGCAACCAAGGAGGAGAAAGAGCAGTTCCTCCATCACTTCCGCACCATTGCCGGCGCCGAGCTCGAGACCGAGCTCTCGTACCAGCAGTACCGCGATGCGCTTCTGCCGTTCTGCCGCACGGCCGGCCAGTTTGCCGACCGCTCCGAGAACGCCGTCGTCTACGAGGCGGTGGAATGGCGCGACATCTTCGCCCTCGAAGCGAGCAGGATCGACAAGAGAGCGTCGAAGGAGCCGGTCGTCATGCCGCCACGCCCGGCCAGTCCCGTCGTGCTGGTCGACAAACGCTTCGGCGAGCGGCCCTGCCCGAATTGCGGTGCGGGCGTCGATCGCCGCGCCGTCCACTGTACGCAGTGCAAGAAGACCTTCGCCACACACGTACCGTGCCCGCATTGCCGGGAGCCGCGTGTGCCCGACGACCTCGACCTCTGCTGGAAGTGCGGCCAACGGATGCGCGAGGGCGAACAGCTCGATTGCCCGCAGTGCTTCACCTTTACCGGCTACGAGGACGAGTATCCCTGTCCCAACTGCAGCTACGACCCGAGGCTCGGGCCGCCCGTTCCGGCAGTCGGAACGCCCATTCTCACGGTCGTTGCTCATGACGTGGCCACGTCGGGAAACGGCGGCGGCAATATGAGTGCGAGCGACGTGGTCACGCTCGCCGAGCCGATGCCTGACGTCGTCAAGACCGTGGTCCCGTGTCCGATCTGTTCCGCGAAGGTGATTCCTGGCGAACGGTGCATGGACTGCGGCACGCTGATGGACGCGAGGTGAACCATGACTAGCAAATCAGGACGCGGCACCGCAATGCTGGCCGGTCTCTTCGCGGCCGGCCTGGCCGTTACGCTGTTCGTCTATATCGATGTTGGGTGGGCGCATTGGCTGATCCTGAAAGACTCGCCGTCGCGAAAAGGGGCAAAGACCGCATCGGTCGATCCTCAGCAACTGCAGAAGCTGCGACAGAGCATCCTGAACGTCCGCGCGGAATGCGAAGGCCACACGGAACATAGCGGCACCGCGTTCATCGTGAAGTCGGGATTCGTGGCCACGGCCGCGCACATCTTCGGCGAAGGTCCGCAGTGCACCGGACCGATTCATCTCATCGACTACAAGGGTCTTGAGCACACGGCCACGCTGGAGGGCCTGTCCGCCGATGACGATCTCGCGCTGTTGAAGATGGCGGATGAGACGCTGCCCCCGTTACGCCTCGCCAATGCATCGAACTACGAGACGCCCAATGCTGTCGTCCGCCTCGTCACCATCGGCTATCCGCTGATGCAGGAAGGCGGCTCGACGCGCGACAACGCATCGATTTCGGGAGAGGGGAGTCTCTCCCGCTTCATGCGCGACCGGAATGTCTTCGTCACCTCCGGCTTGAACCTCAACCCGGGCAACAGCGGCGGACCGATCTTCGTCCGTGACGATATGACGGTCCTCGGCATCGTCCGGGCGAAGCTGCCGAATACCGTCGGCGACGGCATCGGTTTCGTGGCCTCTATTCGCGCATTCGAGAGTTTCTTCCGCGAGAAGACAGGACAGGATCTGCGATGAGCGCCGCCGCCAATGACAGGAAGGCAGTGGGGGTTCTGGCTTCGATGGTGGTGATCGGAGCGGGGTTGCTTGCGATTCCGTTCTTCCTGACGCCGCCGGCGTATCTCGATCTCGCGTTACGTGACGCGGTCTTTGCCTCCGATCTTGCAGAGCGTCAGGCCACGATCACGGAGGAGCGCACAGGTAAGACAGTGGCGACGGTGGTCGAGAAGATCGGCGGCGCGTTCGTCGCCCGCATCGGCCGCATCAACAGCGGATCGGTTGCGTTCACGGCGCACATCCCCGGCTACAAGCCGCGCACAGCGCACGTCGAAGCAGCCGCGCTGCAAACGGTTCGGGTCCCTCTCGATCTCACGCCGGAGTTCGGCCGCCTCGAGCTCACGCTGGCCAATGCTACCCAGAGGGATCAGTCAGTGATGGCGACGGTGAAGGAAGGCACGCGCGCCGTCACCTCGGAACCGCAGCGCTCGGTCACGCTCGACCTCCCACCGGGCAGACACCGGCTTTCAGCGGAAGCGCCGGGATTCTGTCCATCCGAACGCGAATTCGATGTGCAACAGGGCAAAGTAACCAAGGCGGCGTTACCGCTCTCGCCGGATCTCACCGGCGACGAGGTCGCCCGCTTCGTCCTCGGGTGGCGCAACGAGCCGCGCGATCTCGATACGCACTTCTGGAAGTCGGATGCGCATTTTCCGGACGCCGCTACCGTCTACTTCAGAAACAAGGACGGCCTGCTTCCGAACGGCAATTTGTTCGCGCACCTCGACGTCGATCAACTCTACCCCGGCGCGTATGAGACGCTGACTGTCCGCAATACGGCGGAGGGCAGTTACCGCTACTTCGTCCACGTCTATCAAGGCAGCGGCACGATCGCCGACGCCGGAGCATCGATTCAGGTCTACACGCGCGGCTGCCAGGTGCGCACATTCACGCCCCCTCCCAACTGTACCTTCCGCATCTGGAACGTAGCGACGTTCCACCTCTCCGGCGGCCAGGTGATCCTCGACGACGTCCAGCAATGCCAACCTGAAGGGCCGATCGTCATTCGAAAGCCTGCCCCGTGACCGTGTGATTTTTCAGGGAGATTGGTTCTTCGCCTCGCTCAGGATCAACGACGTGCGAGTCCTTCTGTCGTCGCTGAAGCTCGAACCAACCGGCGGCTTGCGCGAAGAGCGCCTGTCACTCCAAGCGATTCGACTGATCGGTATCGCCGTCGTCAGATGGCGAGTGACTTTGGTCGCGCCATGAGGGATCGTAGTTGACGCACTCAATCTCTCCCCAAGGCGTCGCACGTTTTGAAGCATAGCGCGTGAACGAATACTTCATCGATAGATTCACCTTGATACGGCCGGCTGTCGACCAGTAACCAAAGGACCGCCCCTCGTTGCTCGGTGAGTGGAGCGACATTGCCACACATCGCGCATTCCGGCACATCCATGATCTTTTCGGGATCGCGCATTTCACAACCTCGTACCGCGACGGTTAGCGTCGGTCAACGCGGGGAGTCGATTCCCTACCGATCGCTGTCCTTCGAGCACCGGGCGTCATCGTGGGGTCTAACGAGAACCGCGTGCCGCGCAGTGCAACACGCTGCTGAAGAGGTGTGTCTCCGAGCCGCCTCGCCTTGCCGTGAGAACTCGTCGGACCTGTCACACCGCACATGCCAGGAGCCCTCGTCACTTTGCAGGTAACCGACTACCTGCGAATGCTTTACGGTGCGGGCAGGCATCGTTTGGGGTGTCACAGAGTGGCAACTCTGTCGAGAGAGGCACCGTGAGCGAGCGGACGATAAAGTTGACGCGCTGGGTTAACTTTCGTATAAAGTCGCCCATTAATGCCACCCACTCCGCCCGCTGATGACGAGCTATCGTCGCGCCGCTTTCGAGCGTCCGAAACGGCTCGCGTCGTCGGTCTCACGTATCGACAGCTTCGCACCCTCGAAGAACGGACCGGAAGCGCGGCACCTCGGCAGGGCAAGGGTGAGTGGAACACGTACACGTTCCGCAATGTCTTCGCGATCCTCATATGTGTCGAGATCCGCGACCGATTCGGCGTCCCCCTCAATCGGCTCACTTGGCTGATTGACTTCATGCTCCAGCCGGGCACGGATCACTTCGCGTATGCGCACGAGACGATACGCAAGATGGGATTTGCTGTGTTTCTGCTCACTGACCTCAAATCTGTCTTTCACATGGGAACAGACATTGATCTGGAGGAGATGCTGCAGTTGGGTTACTTCCGTCATGACGAGCCCGAGGCGTATTACCTGATGAAGATCAATCCGATCATCAACCGCATTCTCGAACTGACCAAGCATCCAGAGCCTCTCAAAGTTCGGAGCGATTTTTACCAGAAGATGAACAAAGTGGACAGGCTCTGGCGTGCCAGCAATCTGGAGGAGCGCGATCTTCTCAGATTCGTTCGTGACAGAAAGAATCGGAGCGTTAAGGTTCAACTCAATGACGCAGGCGAGATCATGCACTTCGAGTGTGAGAGGGAGGAGCCGTCCTCCTCCGACATCGCAGCGCTGATCGCCAAAGACGCGTTCCAAACTGTAGAGATTAAGAAGCGTCGCGGCGAAGTGACGCTCATTCGCCGCAGGATTTCTCGCGAAGTTCGACGTAACACCGACGAAAGCGGCAAACGGACTCTAATTGTCGACCACGTGGATTGATCAGCGGGCGAGGCCTACAGGAAGAACCTGACCCTCGTACGTCAAAATGAAAACCCATCTCAGGCCACTCGCATTCGGTGAGCACTGGTTTAACCGGCGTCGCTCGCGACGCTCAGGTGATCCGCCATGCTCTCGCTGGAAGAGTGCCGCCGGCTTCTCCCTCCTTCGCTCCAACTCGACGACGAAGAACTCGAAAAAATCAGACAACAGTTGTACGCCCTTTGCGCGGCATCTTACGAAGCGCTGGCGCGGGAGGCTGTCGATAGCGAGGATCATGTTGTGCCGTTTCGCAACCGAAACTGTAAGCGCCCTCGTTGAGCGATCGCCAAGGCAGGCAACTTTGAAGCTCAGGAAGGAGTGTCCTGATGGCCAAACGCCGTCCGACGCGATCTCGGCTTGATCCGAAAAGTCTGCCGCCTGTGGCAGTCATCTACTGCCGGGTCTCGTCCGTGGAGCAGGCGGACAACTTCAGCATTCCGAGGCAGGAGCGCGAGTGTCGTTCCTATAACGATCGTCGCGGTCTCTCGACGGACCGCGTCTTCGTCGATCCGGGCGAATCCGCGACGACGATTGAGCGGCCGATGTTTCAGGAGATGCTGGCCTACCTCCGAAAGAATCGCGGCCGTATCGGCTACGTCATCGTATGGAACGCCAGTCGTTTTTCTCGCAACGCACTCGACTTCGCGCTCGTCTGGAAGCAGCTTACTGACTGCAAAGTCGGACTTCGATCGGCGACTGAGCCAATCGACGAAACTACGATCGGTCGCTTCTCCGGGCTTCTATCAGCCGCCCTTGCCGAATTGGACAACTCCAATCGCGCCGACAACACCCTCGGCGGCATGCGGTCCAAAATCGAGGGCGGCGGATGGGCATTCCGCACGCCGCTTGGCTATGTCCAGCAAGGCTCGAAGCGCGAATCGCGCCTGGCTTTCGATCCTGCGCGCGCTCCGTTGATCCGACAGGCATTTGAATTGATCGCCACCGGCTTGTACTCTCAGCGCGAAGTTTTGGATCAGCTGACAACGCTGGGGCTGCGGACGAGACTCGGGCAACCAGTGCCGATGCAGACGTTTCACTCGATGCTTCGCAACGAACTCTATGCGGGATGGATCGTGGTCAAGCCGTGGAATGCGCGAGTGCGCGGCAACTTCGAACCGATCGTCGACCAGACTCTCTTCCTGATCGCGCAAGAGTTCCTCGATGGTCGCCGCAAAACGATCACTCCGTACCAGCGAAACCGGGACGAATTTCCTCTCCGCAGATTCGTCGAATGCGGAAGATGCGGGACCCCGATCACCGGGTACAAGGCTCGGGGACACGGCGGAATCTACTCGTACTACAAGTGCCGAACAAAACGATGCGGATTGTCGATTCGTGCAGAAAAGCTCGACGCAACATTCGTCTCCTACTGCGACCGTCTGAGCGTTGACACCGACTATCTGACGCTCTTCAAGCACATCGCTGCCGACGCGTGGCGCGACTACGCTTCCGATGCTCGTGCCCAAGAAGTCGCGATCGAGAAACGGCTTCGCGCCTCCAGCGACCGGCGCCAGCGAATCATCGATCTGTTCGTCGACCGGCAGCTGACGCCTGAGGTTTACGCCGAGCAACTTGGGCGTGCGGACACCGAGATCGGGACTGACCAGCAAGCGCTCGCCGCGCTTCGCTACGACGCGATCGATGCCGACGCGGCTATTGACTACGCGGTGGGCCTCGCCGCAGCGCCAGGACAGCGATGGCAGTCAGGTTCCCTCTCGGCTAAGCAGCGCCTTCAGCAGGTTTTCTTTCCGAAACGCCTGCAATTCGAAGACGGTGAATTTCGAACCTCCGAATTGGGTTTTCTCTTCAAACACTTGCGAGCGAATCGCGGGCCTGATTCCCGTTTGGTAGCGCATACGGGATTCGAACCCGTGTTACCGCCGTGAGAGGGCCAATCGGTACGCGGCAGCCTAATTGCGATGGATTGCTACCGCTGATGACGGAATGATACATCCCGCTTCGTTTCAGTCGTTTACCTCGATTCCACCGCTCATGTTGTTGCGACCGATGATGCGGCGTTGTGATGGAAGGCGACGCGCGGGCAACGCGCGGGCAACGCGCGGAAAGGCTTAGCAAGTGGGCTGCCTCAGCGAGGAGCCGATGCAGGCTATTCGGTTTTCGACGCGCTGGACAAAGTCAGCGGATCGAGTACGCGCCAGCCGGCAACTTGTGCCGCTGCCACCTCGTGCTCACCGGTTGCGTCGCGATACGCCCCGCCTTCCCTCTTCGCAGCTACCTCGCTTCCATCGTGCAGGCGAAGGACGAGCGGCACGCCATCAGGAGCCGGCGTTGTCGCCGCATCCGTCCAGCGCAGTCTCTCGACGACGGAGAGGACCCATTCCAGAGCGCTGCGCTCCTGGTCATCCCAGGACAGCACCTTCCCCTCAGCGCGGGCGCTCTCGATCCGCTTTCGAAGAAACCCGAGCCGATCCGTCAGCATTTTGATGTGCAAGCGGATCGACCTCGGAAAATCTGTGCGGAGCGGTGTCACGTCCTCTTCATCGTAGCAGCGCACGCGTCCTTGAGGAACGATTGGTGCGCGCGGTAGGCCGTCATCTTCGACCATGTATTGGCGAAGGGTGGCTTGATGCCTCGATCGTTCAGGCGGGCAGCAACATCGGCGTAGCTGAGCGATTGCGCGAGCCGGTCAATCTCCTCCAGTGCCGAGTAGGCCTCGGGGTCGCGCTCGATCTCCTTCGCCCGCCCGCTCTCGTCGTGTCGTCCGTCCGTCTTCAAGCGGTAGCCGTACGGAATTCTCCCGACTCGCTCCCCGCGGGACTTCTTCGATTGAAGCGCCGCGCTGGTCCGCTCGGCGATCGTCTCGCGCTCCCATTGCGACAACGCGCCGAGCATGTGAAAGTAGAGCTTCCCTACTGCGGTTGACGTGTCGATGTTCTCGCGCAGGCTGACGAAGTTCGCTCCACGAGCTGCGATCGTCTCTGCATTCTCGATGATGTCGCGCAGAGTCCGGCCGAAGCGGTCGAGTTTGTAGAACAGCAGCGTAGCTCTCTCCTCGCACGCGTGCCGTAGCGCTTTCGCGAACTGCTCGCGGTCGGCGTTCGATCTGCCTCCCGAGACTTGCTCCGAGTAGGTCGCGAGGATCGCACCTCCGGTAGTCGCAACCCATGCCTTCGCCGCGTCGAGTTGCACGTCCAGGCCGACGTCCTGGCGGACGGTCGACGTTCTCGCGTAGATTACGAAGCGCGGGCCGGAATCCGGTCGCTGGTGTTTGGTTCGTTTCGTTCCCATGTGGTCGTCTCGCTTTCTCTGGTTGCGTTCGTTAGCGTCCGCCCCACCTCGCTCCCTGCCGTGCGACGGCAGGGAACGGGCGGAAGCGCCGACAGGCGGTTACGCCGCTGCGGATGCGTCCTCGGCAGCTTGCGCGGCCGATGTGCCGAGGATGTAATCAGCGGCTTTCTGCGCCCATGTAGCGGCGACAATTACAGCTTTCGGATCGCCCTTGATCGCGGCGAGCCAGCTCGCCACGTACGCGGCACAATTGTCGATTTCGTTCTCGATGCCCGCCGTACCGCAGAGAAAGGCCGCTGTCATCTCCGCGCACAGCTCCTCGCGTGCGCGGATCGCGCCGTGATTCGTCGCCACGGTCAACCCCGCGTTGCTGTGCCGATCCAGGCGCGAGGGGTGGCCGGTGGCGTGTCCGCATTCGTGAAACGCCGTCGCATAGAAACCGGAATCCGACGTGAACCGCTCACGCTCTGGCAGCGTCAGCACGTCCGTCTGTAAGTTGTAGACGGCGCGCGATCCGAAATACCTAGTGACCGGGCGCTCCGGCATGTTGTCGAGGATGCGCTCAGCTGCGTCGATCGGAGAGAATGCGCGCTCCTGCTGCTCGGGAAACAGCTCGGCCTTCGTCATCGGCAGACCGTCGACCTGCTCGACGTTGAACACTGTGAAGTAGCGGGCGAAGGGAATCGATTTCTCGACATCCTCGCCGCTCTCGTTTCGGTCGGTCACCTGCAACCGATTCCAGTAAACGACGGGCGTTCCGTGCTCGCCCTTCCGAACGTTCGCGCCGAGGGACTGCGCTTGCTTGAAGGTCATCCAGAACGGCGAAGAGAATCCCTCCATCGCAGTAAGCCAGACGTTGATTCCGCGGTATGGCTTACGGCTCAGGAAATTCTGATTCGGACGGTCGGATGAAACCCACGGCTTTTTCCATGGGATTACCCCGTGCTCCAGTTTCTCGACAACCCGCGCGGTGATGATTTCGTAGACGTTAGGCATGATGTTCTTCCTTTCTCGGAATGTCGTCTTCTGACGCGTTCCGCTCGCCGCTCCGTACCGTTTGGCAGGAGCGGCGACGCAACCGTCAGCGGTTCGACTCTTCGACAGAAAAGGACGGCGCTAGAGTGGCTTTGCAGTCGCCGCAGACAAGGTCGGAATTGCCCGTGAACAGGTTTCCCGTCCGGAACTGAGCGTGCGGCGGATGCGGGCAGGACTCCGAAGACTTGCGAGGAGTCGGAGCGGGAGCGAAAAGCGTGGATTGTTGCGGGAAAGTGGAGTCGCGTCGCATGAGTAATCTCCTCAGAATCCAACCGCTACGGATGACGAAAGCGTGATCTCGGCCGGAGTCGCGTCTACCCGCGTTAACGGATCGCCGCACACCGCGCAGGTCACGCGCAGATCGAGCTTGCTCGCGCGAACAGACGAACAGCCGGAGGGACACGTCCAGCGACGCCAGCGATTGCGCTGTGCTTTGCGGAAGGCGACTTCCAACGCGGCGCCGTCTACTTCGGAATCGTGACGAGCAGGGACGCGTGAGACGGCCGAGAACAGCTCCTCCAGCAGATCGAGGACTTCGCGCTCCGTCGGGCGTTCGCTGAGGAGTCCGTCACTCCAAAGTTTCTCGCCGATGTCGTCAACGGTCAGGCCGTCGCGGCGGAAGTAGGTTTTACGAATACCGGGCGAGTCATAGAAGCGTTGCAGCTCGCCGAGGTAGCGTGGGTCGCGTTGGATTTTGCAGGAGCGGAGAGCGTTGAGGAGAGGTTGAGGGGAGTCAATTGTGTAGCGCATGTCATCCTTTCACGTTCCTTCCTGTTTCGTACAGTAGGAACAGGGACAACATAAGTCCTAATGGTTCACAATGCAAGGAAAATCGTTACGCAACCGAACGGTGACGTTACAACGTTTGCTCTTGCAAGCGCTCACTGTGTTAGTAAACGTGAACCCCAAACGCGCATATGGCGTGTCCACAGTCCGCACGATTGTGGACACGTCAACCGCTAATGCTTGCGCCGTGTGCCATTACTCATTGTGCTTTTAAAAACGTTTACTGTGACCTGTCCAGATGGCGTTAATTGTCCGGGGGTCCCCCCCGGTCTCTCTTATGCGTGTGCCGAGCACACCCGCCTTTTCAAAAAATAAAATTCCAGTTCACCATCGTGACGTTAGTCAATTCGCGTAGAACGACCGCGACGGCTGTTTGCCTAACCGACGCGCTCTTGGGAATGAGCCTTCAGTAACAGACTTCGTAGTGCTCAGGCTTGCCCGTGCGGCGATCCACACGACCCGGAGCGTTACCTGTCTCGGCGGCCCCCCGACCATGGCGTTGCCGTCGGCGGACAGGGCGACGGAGAAGCCCATGGAACGATCCAACGCCAGGTACCAGGGCAATTCACCGTCAGGGACGGACAGCGAAACGGGCGAGGCATCCGACGCGCACGCAGCCGTGGCTGCGGACATCCGGTCTGATCACGCCAGCCGGTAAGCGGTGTTCCTCGATGAACGCGCTGAAGCACGGCGAGTGTTCCTCAGTGCCAATCCGTGCGTGAGCCGATGGCGAAGTCGGAGCGGCGTCCTTCTGGGTCGCTCCGCGGGGGATGGTGACTGTGTCAGTCCGGACAAACGTCGAAACGCGGGGAAATCTAGGCCGCCGACGGGGACAAATCGTCGATCAGTGCGGAGATGTCTGCGTTCTGCTCGATGCGTTCCGCAGCGTGCTCGAAGTGATACGAGACGAACTTCAAACCGTCTGCCTGTTCTCGGTTGTAGAAGTAGCACGCATTCTGCGCCACATCGGGGGACGTTCCGACGACGACGAACGGCAACAGTTCAAGCAGTCGACGCTCGCCGGACGCAACGAGATACAGTCGACCATCCTCTAAGTGGTGCTCTGCCTCAACGATGCGTTCTTCGAACGGGGTTGATCGGCCCATGACGCGGCGAGCGGTGTAGTGAAAGACGCCCTGCCGGACTCGGCTCGGACCGGGCAGGATGAGGTCAAGCTGATCCCACGCCGTGCCGTAGATCGTACGAAAGCGCGTGAGGAGTTCGGCGAGTGTTCGCTCCCGTTCACGCGCGCTTTCTGTGCTCACAATTCCAGTGTGTCCTACCCAAGCATTACGCATCGCATTGGCCTTCTGGAGGACTGATACGAGGTCGCTCGACGTGAGCATTCCCAGCACAATCGCATCACGCGAACATAAGGCGTCGACGGCCTGTTGCCACGGCTCCTCGCCGTCATTCAAGAGCTTACGGAAGTGCTTCGCTGCAAAACCCAGAATCGAGAGCCACGTACCAAAGGTCGCCCGTCGGAGGCTCGACCCTTTCAGGGCTGCCGTGAGTTCTCGCTCAAAGGGCTCGTTCGCGAGCATCCCGGCTCTCCGCGCAGCGCTGAGCAGGATCACCGCGTGAAACTCTGCCGCCGCTTCGAAGAAGTGTACGAGGTGCTCGTAGCGACTCTTCGGATCGTCACCAACCGCGTGGTACGCCCACAGGATCGATGCGAGGGGGAAGGGCAGCCGATCGATCCACTCCTTGAAACTCATCTCCTGATGCCTTGTCAGCCTTTGCAGCGCGATACTCGTTTCCTCCAATGATGCCGGATCACTCCACAACCTATCCGTTCGTTCCACGAGGTCGGATGTAACTTGGTCCAACTGTGTCGCGGTGTCGATCATCTGTCGCTGAAAGGTGAGTGGCGGAACGTACACCTCGATATTGGGGATCGTGCCCTTCGAGAGCTTGAGAATTGTTCCACCCGAGAGATTCTGCGACCGCGCGAGCCTCCCTAGCGGCGTGCCCAAAAACCTCGCGAGAAAGGTGGGCTCAATCGCGTCGGGGCGAATGTGGATTTGTGCGTAGTTTTGATGCTTGATCCGGAGATCCCCTATCGATGTGAAAGCGGGGCTTTCGCCGATCAGCGGGAGGTAGACCGCGTTCGGTGCTTCGGTATGCTCGCCCCCTGTCGCGACGAGCGTGATGTCCGTGAGCAGGTCGCCTAGACGAACCTTCCGCCACGACGGGCCGAGTTTCTGCGCGAGGGACGTTTCACGGTCAGCTGCAACCAGTGCGTCGATTCCGCGAAAGGTGCTGGCCGCGACGACCCGTCCGAGTCCCACATCTGGGCCGTCGCGTCGTGCTGCAAAGTTGGCGAGAAGGGCGGCGAGCCGCTCGGGTGCGTCCGAGACCTCTCCAACGAAGATCGTGTTTGCAGATCCGCGACGTATGACTGCGATCGCTCCCCGGATCAGAGCGGAGGGCTCAAACGAACGTGGGGGCAGATAGAGGAGGCCATCGAGATGCAGTCCAAGTGCTCCCAGTTGACGACTGACGGTCCGGGCACCGCGGCGGGTCACGAAGCTCGGCGGAACGACGAACAAGCCGATGCCGTCGTCTGCTAATCGAAGTGATGCCGCAGCAAGAAGAATGTGGCTGTATTCGTCGCGACACTCAACCGGCACGCCATCAACAAGGAAAGTCCGCGCCTCGGGCCGTAAACCCCACGGGAGTGACGAAACGACAAGATCGAATTGTTCGGTGGTCGTTTCAAGCCATCCGGTTACCTCTTCATCGGATAACGTGAATCCGAACGCGTCAGCAAGCGGCTGGCCAAAGGCGTGCGCGACACCGCCACGGGTGAACCCGCAACCAGCTGTTGCAACCTCGCTCTCGATGAACGCACTCAGGAGAAAACCGAATGATGCCGCAGGATCGAGAACACGCGTGACCGATCGTGGCGCCAAGCGGCGCATCATGTCTATGACGAGATCTGAAATGAGAAACTCGCCGGAACTGGTCCACGGCATGCGATCGGCGTCGCGCGGCACGCTGAAACCGTTACGACGAAAGCAGCCCTCGACGGTCGCGTCGACACCACCTTTCCAACGCCCGAGTGCCTCAAGGCAGTGTTTTAGTGCGAGTGTGCGAGCCGGTTCCGCGACCATACCTCTTCACTATACGCTCGCGATTGAGGGCGCCACCGGACCCACGGTGGCCAGCCGGTGCCACGAACGCTTTTGATTGTGATCCCGGTCAACCGCTGAAGGCGCGATGGAGGAGTGAAGCGAAGAGGTGCTCGGCCTGACGCAGCGACTCCCGCTGCACCGCGCGCAGGCGCTCCACGCGTTCAACCAGAGCCGCGAACTTCTGCTGAAGCGGTGGCGGAGGTTTGATAAGGACCAACTCCTCCAGTTTCCCTTTGGTGATCATCCTTTTCATGGCGAGAGTTGTGTTGCGTTGGATCATGGGCTTAGCGGCAAGAAATAATCCGTAAAGGAACCGAGGGTCTACGCCGCGGTGAGGAGTCACCGCATTGATCTGCTGGTTGAAGGCAACCCGGCGGTCGGTTAGCACTACGTTCCCGATTGAGGTTTCGCTTCCGGCTATGCACGTCAGGAGCAGCGATCCAGCCTCGACGACCCTTCCGACTTCGATGCCCTTGTCCGACAGACCTTCCGTGGCCTTTGACGGGTGCATACGCGAAAGATTGATGTTGTCCGACTTGATCCATTCGATTGCATTACCGTAGTAGTCCGCGTTCTCTCGCGGCGGCGTGTTTCCCGTCTGCACATCGCCAAGCTCACAGATCTTGGCCCGTTCCCAATTGCACGGATTCGCTTGGGGATCACCGAAGAGTTTGAGGAAGGTGGCGGGGAGGAAGGTGGCGGTGAGTTCGAGAGCGTAGCGACGGTTGTGGCGCAGCCGGCCCGCTTGCTCTAGTCGCTCTGCAATCTGTTGCTGCTCGCCTGGAATCTCCAGTTCGATTCCTTCGAGCTGCGAGAAGCGCAGATTCTGAATATTCGCTCCGCGGGCGATTGCGTCGCGGTGACTCCTGAACGCCGTGGAGCGAAAGAAAAATGACAGATAGCTTGCTTCGTCTGGATTCTTCGGGCGGATGATGCCGCAAAACGAGCCAATCGAAGCCTGGAGGTTACTTGGGACGCGCGCTGTCTTGCCTACGACCTCCGGGCTTCCGGAGGACATACAAATGGCAATGTCGTTCTTTCGGAGATGTTGCTCCTCGCTGACCCGCGCGTCGGGTACCCAAAGCAAATCATTTTGGGCGTCGAGTTCCTCTTGAATGTTGCCAGCGCGGAGAATAGGAGTCTTGCCGGTACCTGCCCGATCTGTCGCTTCGGCCTTATCAAACGTCACGCCGCGAATGAAGTCGCAGACCTGCCCAAGATTGACGGTCTTCGTCTTCATCGCTCTGCGAGCATCCCCTCTATCGACGCGACATTAGCCATCGCAGAAGTCTCCAGTTGTCGCAGTCGGTCGAGCGTTACATGGGGCTCTTCGTAAAACTCCTCATCCTGCTCAATCTGCCGATACCGGCTGGCGGAGAGGTCGTACTTGTTGGACTTCACCAGATCCTTGCTGACCCAGAACTGTCTGGTCAGCTGATTGATCTCCATCTGCAGCGGCATGGTGCGGGACTGGAGTTCGGCGAGTTCGGCCTCGGCTTTCTCGCGGGCGGTTCGGGCCGTGTCGGAGTCTCGGAAAACCACCTCCTCGAACTTTAGCCGGTGAATGATGGCGTGGTGTTCGAGACGGTCTGTCTTCAGCGGGGCAATCTGCTCTTGCAGATCGGCGAGGCGTTGGGCGCGCTCTTGCTGAAACTCTAGATCGCGCCGGTGATTCCAGCACTCGAGCAGGTCGGGGATGTCGTTCTCTGCGACCTTCTGCCGCTTGTCATCCAGCGAGTACCCGTCATGCTCCATGTCGTAGAACCAGATCTTCTCCGTCGTTCCGCCTTTGGTGAAAAGGAGCACTGCGGTGGAGACACTGGCGTAGGGGCGGAATACGCCCGAGGGCATGGAGACTACGGCGTCGAGACGGTTTTCCTCGATGAGCTTCTTGCGGATGTCTACGTGGGCATTGGAGGAACCGAACATCACGCCGTCGGGCACGATGACTGCGGCTCGACCGCCGTTCTCAAGAAGCCGTAGAAAGAGGTGGAGGAAAAGAATCTCGGTTTTCTTGCACTTGACAGGGAGCGTAGGGTTCACGTCTGCCGCGTCGATCGCGCCTTTGAAGGGCGGGTTGGCGAGGACTACTTCGTACGCGCGCTCTTCGTTGAAGGCTTTCGAGAGTGAGTCGGTATATCGGAAGTTCGGCGCGGTGATCCCGTGGAGCATGAGGTTCATGCTGCCGATGCGGAGCATGGTCATACCGGAGTCAGAGTCGAAGCCGGTCAGCGCCTTGGTCTGGCTGAACTCCCACTCCTCCTTGGTGAGTTTGCTGCCGGTGAGGCCGTGTGGATACCCCTCTTCGTCGTAGGTGATATCGCGCGGGTCGGTGTGAGTTTCGATGAGATGCTGCCATGCGTTGACGAGGAAGCCGCACGTTCCCGCGGCGGGGTCGCAGATGCGCTCGCCGGGACGGGGATCGCGCATCTTGACCATCATGCGGATGATGTGGCGCGGTGTGCGAAATTGGCCGTTGGTTCCTGCGGTGTTGAGCTTGCTGAGAAGGTACTCGTACAGGTCGCCCTGCACGTCCTGGTTCTGAGCAGAGATTTGCATGGCGTCGATTGCCTTGCATGCCTCGATGAGGAGGCTGGGCTTGTTGAGCTTGAACTCGGCGTTCTCCATCTGGTTAGCGAACGAACCGCCCGCACCGCCGAGGGTCTTGATAAAGGGGAAGACGACCTCTTTCACCTGCTTGAGCGCGTCGGCGGCGGGCAGTTGGGTCCAGTGAGACCAGCGGAGTTCGGTATTGGGGAAGATGGGCGTGAACTCATTGCCGCGGAGTTTGGCGGCACGCTCGGCGTCTTGCTCGCGTTCATCGAGCCGTTTCAGGAAAAGCAGGAAAGACAACTGCTCGATTGCATCAAGGGGATTGGCCAGCCCGCCGGACCAGAGTTTGTCCCATAGAGTCTCAACGTCGGAGCGAAGTGTGGTGTCAGTGAGCATGATCTAGGCGGCGAGTGATTCGGCGAGTTGGAGAAGGTCGCCGATCTCCTGAGGTGTGAAATAGCGATCGACCGCGTTGCGGCCAAAGTTGGTCAACGGTGCGTCGTAGAGGTCGGCTTCGACGAGCATGCGCTTTGCGAGGAAGACTTCCTGGACAGAGCGGAGAAAGCGGATTTGCTCGGCATTGTAGTTGTGGTGCTGGATGTGCCGCTCGAACCCGCGTTGCACCACCTGAGCGTAGTCGGGGATGGCATCAAGGGCGAGCAGGTGGCGGAGGAAGGCGAGGAAGTTGTCCACGCGCAAGCCATAGGCAAGGCGAATATTTCGGCTGGACAGTTGGATGTCATCGCGGCCCAATTCGCGGTGGAGCGTACGTTCGAGGTCGATGAGTTGATCATCAGTGACCTCGCGGCCTTCGCGAATGCCAGCGAGGGCGGGATGCTTCTCGACGATTTCGAGGACGCGGGCATCTACGCGACGCTTGTACTCTTCGATGAGGATCTGGTGCCCTCCTTCACCGACTGAGATGTAACCGTGTGTCTCGATGAAGTCGGGCAGGTCGATCCTCAAGAAGGCGCTCACACGGTTGCGTCGGTTCTTCATCTCCGGCGCGAGTTCGCGGATGATATGTGTGAGTTGCGCGGGCGTGGCAGTCGCAAGGTCGGCGGAGACAGCTAGTTTGGCGCTGGGTGAGAAGTTCACTCGCTCTGCTATGTCGGGAAGAAGGCTCACGTCTTCCGCGATCGACTGAAGCAACTGTGGCGATGGTGTAGCCAGGAGGATTTGTAGCTTCAACCGCTCGACCTTGTGGGTGAATGTTTCCGCGGCCACGTCGACATCAGCCGCGAAACGGAGTAGCGGGGCAACGTGGAGACGAAGGAAACTCAGCTTTGCCGGGGTGATGAGAGTCCAGAAGTCGTCTTCCCACGCCGACGCGATTTGCAGCCAGACTTTTTTCACGGGGAAGGAATCCTGTGGGATGCGACTCATCATGGCTCGCAGATCAGCAATGGCCTGGCAAAAGGTCTCGGCGGCGTGGTCGGGAAGGTGACGCTCGACAATCTTGAGTCGCGTGTTGAAAACCGACACGAGGACAGGCATATCAATGGGAGGTTTGTCGTCGGCCTTCTTGTTGAAGTCGTTCTGCCAGAAGTCGATGATCTTGAACTCGGTCTTTTTCCCGTCCGGTAGACGGTCAAGGTACTTGCACGCTTCTTGATTGCGCGTGCCCCGGCCGATCATCTGCCAGAGCTTGATGCGCGACTGCACCGGCTTCATGAAGACAAGATTGACGACCTCGGGAACATCGATGCCCGTGTCGAGCATGTCTACGGAGATGGCGATGCGGGGAAGGTTGTTCTTCTTGAACTTGGAGATGAGGCCGTCGCCATAGCTGCCGTCGCGGACCCGCTCGGTCGTGGATGTGATGACCTGCACGAGGCCCACGTGTTGCGGGTACATCTCCTCGAAGACTTCGGCGATGCGATGTGCATGCTTCTTGGTCATCGCGAAGACGATCGTCTTGCCAGGCAACTGCCCCGATTGATCCTTGAGGCAGTTCTCCATCACTTCCTCCCATTGCTTGCGAAGGGTGTCCTTGTTGCTGACTTCGACTTCGATCTCTGTGCCCGCGTAATCAAGACTATCGGGGTCGATGCCCTGCTCGGCGAGGGCGTTCCGGTCCTCCTCGTTGAGGTCGACGCCCTTGATGCCCTTGCGCTGGAACCCGGTGTGCGCTTGGTAGAGGCTGAAATCGACGAGGAAGTGTTCTTTTACTGCTTGCGGGTAGTCGTAGAGAAAGGTTGGCGCGTTCGCATCGCATCCGAAGAGCCGGAAGGTGTCGCGGTCGATGAAGTTGGCAGGGGTGGCGGTCAACCCAATCATCCGGGCATCGAAGTACGCGATGACTTCGGTGAAGCGCTTGAAGAGAGAGCGATGGGCTTCGTCGAAGATGATGAGGTCGAAGAAACCGGGGCTGAACTTTGCGTAACAGAGTGCCAGCGTTTGCTCGGTGGCGACAAAGAGTCGCTTGTTCGTGTCGATCTGATGCGTGTAGATCCGGTCACGCGGCTCGTTTGGCAGGTGGGCTTTGAAGCCATCCGTAAGGGTCTGATCGACGAGGGCGTCACGGTCGGCGAGGAAGAGAACGTTCTGCGCCTGATTGGCGCGCAGAAAGACATCGATTAAGGCCATCGTTACGCGCGTCTTGCCGGTGCCGGTGGCCATGACGAGCAGCGCGCTCCGCTTGTTGGCAGCGAAGGCCTCGGCGACGCGGCGAATGGCCTCGTGCTGGTACGGGCGGTCGACGATGGAGTTCTTGATCGCTGTCGCTTCGATCGGTAGCTGGTGCTGGCGTAGGAACCTCAGCCGCTCCAGATCGGTAGGCGTGAAGAATCCGGCGACGAGGCGCGGATTGACGAGGCCGACCTCCCAGAACCAGATGTCATGGCCGTTGGCCATGAACCCGAAGGGGGCAAAGGGTTGTTTCTTGGCGATCTCGGTGACGTAGTGCCGCAGTTGTTCGTCGGCATCGCGCGGGCTGCGGGTGCATCGCTTCGCTTCCACGACGGCGAGCACGTTTCCGCTTGCATCGTAGAGGCAATAGTCCGTCACCCCGTTCCAGGGCTCCGCGTCATAGCCGTCAACCGGAACCTCTAGGCGGACCTGGGTGCGGTCGTTGAGCTTCCAGTTAGCCGCGCGCAACTGCGGATCGATATGTAGGGTGCGTGTCTTGGCTTCGTTGAGAGTCATGAGGCGTGCGGCTGGCGGACCGCTAATCCGGAATCGCGGCCGTTATCTGAAGAGACGCCGCATGGTCGCTGGGGTGAAATCGGCGAGTAGGTCAGCCGGCGAGCAGTCGAAAGCGACGGCAAGTTTCAGAACCACCGTGAGACTTGGCACTTTCAATCCGCGCTCAATGTCGGAGACGTGATTTGTAGAGATGGTGTCTGATCCGAGGCGGGGATGGTTCGCGAGCTTCTCCTGCGAGAGTCCACGTTCCTCTCGGAGGCGACGTAGCGCCTTTCCGAATATCTCAGCTTCGCGCGTAACCGGCATCGTGTCATTCGATGACATATCACCCTCTTGCGTCCACGTGTGATAGATGGCATGCTATAAGCCTCATGCGATCGTTGATCACAGCCGATCCGGTTAGCACTCAGCGTCACAACCGCGCCCGATTGCTCTTGCCGTCGTGCGTCCCGGTGATGCCGTGACGCGGCTCGAAGCGTACATGCAGGAGTGGGGCGTGATGCCTTCCGCGCTCGCGCGGCGCTCAGGAGTGAGCCGTGCGCACCTTCTGCGGCTTCGCCGAGGCGAGATGGAGCCGAGTCGCCGCGTCATGGTGGCGCTTACCGAGGCTGCCCACGTGATGCGGGACCGAACCGTCTACACGGTCGAACTGTTTGAACTCTCGCGTGCCGATGAAGCGATCTACCAAGCGTTGATTAACAAGGGGGTCAAATGAGCCTTCCGAAGGTGGAAGCCGTCAACGTCGTGACCATGGAGCACGGGCGGCAGTTTGCGGAGCAATGGTTCAGCGGCGTTGACATCGGCGACGCCTGCGACGACACCAAAATTCTGAAGTGGCCGGGCGATGACGCTGACGATGACCCGACAGATGACGAGACAGAAAGTTTCCACCTGCTAACGAGGAATATTTGCCGCCGCCTCAGGGAGGCGATGGGCGAACAGATAGCGGAGACGTTCGTTCGTATCGCGAATGCCGCAATCGAGGAGGAGCGAGTCCGCCCCGAGGAGCCGCTAGACCCTCCGAAAGTTGAGACGGTGGAGGTTGTCACGCCCGAACACGGTCTGGTATTCGCCGAGCAAATGTACCAGGAGACGATCGATACGGAACAGTTTTCGGAGGCGTTCGGTCGGACGGAGGTCCTGACGTGGCCGGACGACGAAGAGGGCGTAGCGTACAGCGATGCGCAGAAGCACTTTCATGAGCTAACAGACGAGATCCGCGACCGGCTCCACGATGAGACAAAACAGGCCATCGCGGAAGCGTTCGTGCGCATCGTTACCGATGTCACCTCGCGCGAACGGCGGCGGCGATGAAGCGCGACGAAGGTGCGACGGACAAAGAATCCAACTCGATGGACTACTACAACGAAGCCCGCTCACTGCTCCGGCACGTCCGCATCATGAATCGCTTCTTCGATGAGGTTGTGGCGGAACCGCCCTATCGCCAGTTTCGCATCGATCTGTATGACGCATTCCTGAAAATCCTGAATGAAGAGTTAGCGCCGCATGCGCTGACGTTAGCCCTCGCGATCACGGAGCTTGAAGATGCGTTTCCCGAGATCGCGAGCGCACGGGATGAGTCGTGAGTCGACTGCCGAAACTCCGCATTGTCGAAGCCGTCACCCGCGAGCACGGCGAGAGGTTCGCCGATGACTGGCGCGATAGATCCACGGCGATGCTCGAAGCATTCGATGCGTCCGGCGTGGTCAAGTGGCCGAACAGTCGACCCTCGCAGGGGCGGTATCACGACATCGAAGACGAGATCACGGAGCGCATCTTCGCCGAACTCCGAGACGCTGTTATCGAGACGTTCGTGAGGGTAGCGGGCGAGGTGCTGACCCGCGAGCGTTCGGCACCGTGAGGACGATGCGATGAACAGGGAAAGCGAGCTGCCAATCTTCCCCGCGCGGAAAAATCCATCCCTGCGCGACTGGCGCAGGCGTCTCACCCGCGCAATCGATCTGACGCGCCGCACGCAGAACGCCATCGCCGAGCAAGCGGGCGTTACACCGGAGACGTTAAGCCGCGTCATCAATGGCATTCACAAGCAACCGGGATTCGAAACCGTTGTGCGGATCATCCATGCAACGGGCGAAACCGTCGGATGGCTTCTCCGCGAGCCGCAGACGTTTCTGTCCACCGACGACAGCGCCCAGATGCGGCAGTTCATCGATTTTCTGGAGTCGAAGTTCGCACCACGCAACCGGGCGATCAGTCGTCTTGATTGAGCGATGGATACAACGAACTGGCGTGAACGACTCCGCGACGCGATCTACCGATCGGGCAAGAAACACAGCACGATTGCCGAGGATGCCGGGATCACTCCAGCGACGCTGAGCCGAGTCTTGACTGGCGTCCATGAACATCCTCGCTTCGAAACCATCATGCGGATAACTCACGCGGTGGGTGAGCGCGTGGGGTGCGTTTGCGGGGAGGAAGGGTTCAGCCTGGACAACCATCAACGCGCGAAGGTGCGAACGGTCGCCGGAATCCTGATGGACATGACCCGCAGCAACCCGCTGTGACTATCTCGGATACGACAAGGAAGACCGGCCTCCCGAGCAAGAAGAACTCGAAGCGAATCACGTGATCAGCAAGAGCATCAGAGTTGAAGACGGCTATCCGCACAGAATCCATCGAAGCCGCAAAGCCCGGAAGCCTTCGGCGAAGCATTTTAGCAAGCGGGCGATGCGACCCTACCTCGAATACCTGAAGAAGAAGGCGGAGGAGCGGAAACAAGACGAATGACGCGACGCCCTAAGGCTGTTCGCACATCTGCCAATTAGTCCTCCTGACGATTGAGTCTCGAGAACCTCCGGTGGGAGGAGATGAAGACAGACCTCGGCCTCGAGCAGAAGCCGACCTGCGGCAAGCAGCCGAATCCGATGCTCGGGCCGACGCTCAACTTTGGTTCAACCTTTTCCGGGGCTGGGGGGGTAGGGAAAAGGCCCTCCGCGTCACTCCTCTCTTTGCGAGGAGATTCTAAGATGGCTTGGTTCGTAGAGTTTGTTCCAGACGAAGTTACGAGCATGACCGTTTCCTGCGACGGCGTTCACGCCCTAGATTGGCAATCCGCAGAGGGACGCGTACGGAAACCCGTACCCGCTCAGTTTGCCACTCTTCCTCACGTTCACTTTGAAGCAGAAGGTAGTCCGAATGGTAGGAACGCCCATATCGAGATCTACTGGGATGCCGATCACCGTCACACGATGACCTTCGACAACGGCGAAGATTGGGATTCGTGATACCTGAGGTGACGCATGAGCGAGGACCCCTCGTGACACGTATCCCTCACCTGACTTCTTCGAGCAGCTGGTCGGAGGCTTTCATCCCGCCGCCCACGCTCGGACTCGTTCAGCTGCTTCCGGGCTTAGGCGGTGATAGTCGGTGTCGAAAGTGTGCGGCTTGAGTACGAGTTAGGCGAACCCGGTTTTTCGAGGCTGAACAACGTCTCCAAGAGGAGCCCAAAGCGATGTCGAAACTCTTGAAAGCCATCGCAAGCATTGCGGCTCCTTTCGTCGCCATTCTCGTCGGCATGATGTTACAGCTGTCTTTGGTCGATCAAGTGCCGCCCGGTCAACCACCATCGGTGTACCTGATGGAACACTACGGCAGGCGTTTGTGGCTCACCTTCATTGTTTCGTCGTATCTGACGGCCGCGGGCCTCTTGCTCAAAGATACTATCTCCAAAAGTACCAAGGGCGTTCTTATTTACGGCCCACTCATCGCATTCGTGGTTTGTGTCTTCTTTGTGAGCGGTTTACCAAAGCTGAGCTGGGGAGGAGGCGACTTGCTTACGGTATGGATACCAGCCGCGCTCTCCGCGGGTTCCCTCGGCTTCGTAGGCTACAAATTGGGAGACTAACGATGGCTTCTCGCGAAAGCGCCGCAGCGTTACTCGTAATAGCAGTGGTCGTATTGATCGGCGCTGCGCTACTATTCAACGTTCTACAATTCATTGTTGCTCACGCTCTGTGGTCCGCAGTGATCGCCATAATTCTCGGAGGAATTTTCGTCAACTTTCTGTCATCGCCGCGTCATGGTTAGCCCGCTCTCCTTACCGAATCACTTATCCACACCCTAGCTCGTATCTTCCTAGATACACGCGCGTTATATTTAGCGCAAACCCCTCACCACCCGAAGTGCCCATCCCCACCGTCCACCGGATACAGATCGACCTCGATTCCCGATCGCCGCTGGCGGGAGCGCCGGCACCAGGCCTGGGACCGACAACTACGAGCTGTACCGGGAACGCCGTCATCTACGAACCGTTTGACTCAGCGCCAGAGCGTGAACGTGCCGTGGATGAAGGAGACGATCCGCACCCTCCTCTCAAACTCCGGTGAAGCAGCGGACATTGAGTTCGAGGACCTGGAGAACAACGGCCGCCGTTCCCTTCTCATGGACGCCTACTGGGAGAAGTGCGCCGACGAATCGAAGTACGACATGCTCGATGTCGTGATCAAGAAGAACGTCGGCCTCTGCGGCTGCGGCCATACCCGGCTCCACATCGTCGATGGCATGGTCCGGTTCACCGCGAAACTTAAGGCAGCGGCATCAGCCTGTCTGATCTGACTCGCAGAAACCCAACCAAGACCCAAAACCGGAAGTAACTGCGGTTACTGTTTCACGCGCTACCGTCCCGCCCTATGACCGCGACCGCCCGGCGGAATCTCTGCGCCGCATGAGGTGCAGCGGAAGCTGACTACCTGCTGATCCGAATCCAATCGCCGTTACTTCGTCGGCCACAGCTTGGACGCCTTGTCACGAGCGCCTCCGCCGCGGAGATCGCACGCACCACGGGAACGATGCCGATTTCGCGGATGCGATCAACGGCTGACACGAGCCGTTCCACCTTTCATCACGCGCTCGACCTCGGCCAACCGCGGCCATGCTCGTGTCGGCGGGCGTGGTCATGGCAAGGCGTTCCGTGCGCGCGACGCTCAGCGTGGTCGCCACAGGTGGCCAGGTCGGGATCAGGTCTCAAGTGTCCGACATGGCCGGCCAACAATGGCTGTAAGCATCACTGCTGAAGCGACGTGCACTGGCCACGCTTCTGTCATACGATCCGGTCCCGAATGGCTCGGCCAGACTACCAAGGTGCGAGGAGCTCAAACGCGGGCGACGATTTCCACGAACTCTGGGCATTGCGAAAGGCGCTCGCACTCCTCGACCAGGACACGCCCCTAACGGCGGTTTCGGTAGAGGGTCTCCGAGCCGAGGATGAGAACGGCACTCCCGCTGACACATGGAACGGAGTTGATTGTACTCATTACTTTGGAGGAGAAAGCGTACGCCTCGCGCAGCGTATCGTGCTTCAGCAGATGAAATACTCTGCCGCAAACCCCGAGCAGGCATGGACGATCGCGCGTCTCACCCACACCACGAACCAGAAATGCGACAACTCCGTCATCGGAAGACTGGCGAAGCCATTCGCTGCGTTGATGAGGCAGCGACCCGACCTTGTCGCCAGCGGCGCGATCACTGTGCAACTCGTGAGCAATCAGCCTTTAGCCCCAGCCGTGCTGGAGGTCTTCCACAGGGAGAGCAATGGAACAGGCTCGCATTCCAAGCGCGCCTCGCTACTCCACGCCAACCGAGCGGCTCTTCTAACAGCAAGCGGTCTGAAAGCGAGAGAATTTCGAGCCTTTGCCCGGGCCATCGACTTTTCGTGCTGCGGGCAACAGTCGCGCTTCAACGTGGAGGAACGCATACTTCGCGTACTTTCGGATTTCCAGGACGCCGACGCGCGGCCGCGTTTCAACGAACTGATGAGGTACATGCGGCGCCTCATGATGCCTGAGAGTAAGGGCGAGTTAATCTCGCGCGAATCGATTCTTATACAGCTCGGCTTCTCACATCTGGCTGCGCTTTTCCCCTGCCCATCCGCCCTAAAGGAAGTCGTTGAACCACTTCCCCGAGAAGCTTCAAAGGCGCTCGCCGAGAGGCTGATCAACGGGGAGCAGTTCATTTGTCTCCATGGAGCAGGCGGAACCGGCAAAACTACAGCCCTCCAGGAAGTAGCGACCTTTCTGCCGCGTGAGTCGATCATGGTTGTGTTCGACTGCTACGGTGGCGGGCGTTATCTCGACTCGGATGCGGCCCGGCACCGACCGTTAGATGCATTTCTCCAACTATCGAACGACCTAGCTCGTCGCCTTCGAACTCCGCTCTTGATCACGCGATCCCAAAACCTTGACTATCCACGAGCATTTCAAAATCGACTGGAGAAAGCCTCGGTCGTGATGGCCGCAACAGCGCCCGATGCGCTACTTGTCATTGTAGTGGACGCCGCTGACAACTCAGTCTCGGCTGCCGCGGCATTCTCTCCTCCCGAACGTAGCTTCGTTCACGATTTCAAAACCCTAGGGCCACCGCCGAAGAATGTCCGCTTCGTCATCACGGCACGCACTGCCCGCCTGCCTTTACTCGGTCTTTCGCGATCCTACACCTCGGTGCAAATTGAGGGGTTTACGCGTGGCGAGACGGCGGCGTTCGTTCTACGAGAATGGCCAAGCGCATCTAACCTTTGGATCGACGACTTTCATATGCTATCGCGCGGCAACCCCCGTGTGCAGCGCTATGCGCTGGACTACGCCGGTGCAGAAACGGCAAGAGCGCTTGAATATCTTCTCCCCGCTGGCAAGGCGCTCAGCGAACTCCTGCGGGAACAAATCGAATTCGCCTTGAGAAAACAGGGCGAGAGTACGGGTCTCAAAACGCTCTGCTCGGGTTTGATCGCGTTGCCACGACCCGTACCCGTCGCAGACTTGTCGGATGTCACGGGGTTAAGCGAAACACACATCAACGACCTCTGTGCGGACTTGGCTCCGGGTATAAGGCTTGCGAACGGGCGTATTAGCTTCGCAGATGAAGAGTTTGAGCAGGCCGTGCGCGACGAATCCGAGACGGAGCTCACTCCGATCATGGTTCGCATCGCTGATCGATTCGTTGCGCTACACCGAACCGAAGCGTATGCAGCCACGCACATCGCGACTGCACTTTTCGCAGCGGGACGCGGTCAAGACCTCCTAGCACTCCTCAGTACCGACCCTGTGCCTGGCGCGATAACAGACCCGGTACTTCGGCGTGAGGTGCAGCTTCAGCGCTTGCGCGTGGCGATGAAAGTCTGTAGAGAATCAGGTAACACCGTAGACGCCGTTATGACACTCCTCACCGGAGCAGAGGCGCTCAAGACGGATGCTGCCATCCGACAAACTCTGATCGAGAATCCAGACCTTGCGGCCAGCTTTGCCTTGGATACGGCCGCGAGAACCATCCTTTTGGACGCCGAAGCGGTTAAGAGTCATGGCCCCCTTCTGTTTCACCTCATCTCGTCCGCGGCTCGTAAAGGCGATAGACTCCTTGTCCGCGAAGGCCGTAGGCAAATCCGGGCCTGGTTGGATCGTCGATCTGAGGAAGCTGAGGTACAGAGGCGACAGTTCCCTCATTCGAGCCCAGAATCGTGGCAGATTAGTGATGACGACATTGCTGCGGAGACTGAGGCCCTTCTCCGTGTAGCGGGTCCAGAGGAGGCGGTAACCTGGCTGCGGCGCTGGCGGCCCCGATCCGTCGCGCTTCAAGTAGCACAGATCCTGGTGCCTAAGCTGATTGCGGCCGGAGAGACCGACGCCGTGATGCGTTGTTTGGCCGAAGTCGATTCACCTTGGGATTTGTTCTTTTTGGTGCCGCTCGCGTTGTGTGAAAGGCACGCAGATCTCGATCGCCTCGCAACCAGCCTCAACGGATTGCATCGCCGAAAGCTCATTCGTCTCGAACGCCTCGAAGACGAATGGAGACAGGGGCGAGGTCCTCGCGAGTTTTTCGAGACAGTGCTGACGGCATGCGAAGTGTTTATCGCTCAGGGCGGGGAGCCGGCGCGCGTGGTTTCGGTGCTTGAGGAGTTCGCCTTGCCCGAGCACCGACGTAGCGACCGGCTATTTACGTTCCGCGTCGCGTCGCTCGATCTGGGCTTGCGCGCTCACGCATTAATTGAGCGTCTCGCCGGCCGACGAGTCACGCTCGACACATACTGCCTTGCCAATCCAGTGATTCCGGAGATCCAACCCGCAGAAGCTCCGCGGCGGCCCGCGCCAGATAGCGAGAGGAGAGAGGAACTACGATCCTTCATCAAGCCATTCATCGAACTCTATGACGTTCGCGCGCAAGCCCTAATCGGAGCGATTCGCCCACAGGAAGTGGACGCTCTCCTTGAAGGCGCGGTAGATCACGTACACCGCGATGAATATCGACTGTCAAAGTCTCCGTACGCCTCTGGAATGCGGGTCCGCGCTGCGATTGCAGTGATGCGGCTGATGGCGATCAGAGAGCTGGATCGAACACTCCTTCTCGAACGTGCAGACTCGATGGTTGCTAGTGCTAACCCCCTTAGCCATAGTGAGATTGACATCTTCGCTAGTGCCGCTCTCGATAGGTCCCTCCACGCAAGGATCCTTCAAGAAGCCACGTCGCGTGCTAGGGCGGCCCGACTGACAAAGGCGTCGTCGGAGGAAAAAGTCGCCACATTAGTTCAGTTCGCACGCCTCCTCATTCCAATCAGCCACGAGGACGCCGCGTGTATTTTTAACGACGCTGTCGCCGTCGCAGGAGAGGTGAACGCCGAGGCCGTCCACGAGATTACGTTGCTTGCACCGTTTGCTGAGCGTGCACGGGATGCGATCACTCCCGCCGAACGGCGAGCAGCCGCAGTTGACGTATCGATTGTCGTCAGCGACGCGGCGATTCGGCTCCGCGGTAACGAGGGCTTTCCGTGGGATACTGCTGCGAAGACACTGGCGACGCTGGACCTGCCATTCGCTTTCGCCGCAGTGTGTCGATGGGAAGACTCCGGCATCGTCGAACGCGATGTTCTGCTGCCGGTCGTTCTCAGTGTAGGGTTGGCCCACTGTGAGCTTTCTCCCGCTCAAGTGAGCGCGCTTTCGCCCCTTCTCGATGACCTTCGGGAGGATCTGGTCGATCTGATTGTCGGCGCCGCTCAGAGAGCGCCCGACCGCGACGCGTTGACTCAGTACCTGGCCAAGCAGGAGCTGCTGCGCTTTGGAAAGGGCGCGCGTCAGCAGGTGCATGACAAACTTACGGCCCTTCTGGCGACAGACCCGCCGGTAAACTCTTGGCTTGACCGCCTTCGCCAGGCGACGGCCTTCCATATGCAGCATGTTCGGGATGGACACACTGCGTCCCAAGCCGAGCTTGGGCAAGCAGGTGCACCGTCTGATGTACTGGGGAACTTCAACTCTACCGGACTCCGCTTCACCACCAGTACTGAGATCGAGGAAGCGGCCAGAGTGATCGCAAAACTCACCCGAGAATCGGGCTCCTACGTCCCTATGACCGATGTTCTCGATGAGATCGCACACCGCGTTTCCCTCGCTGACAGACGTGCTCACCTCGACGCTCTTGTCCGCTGTGACTCGACGCAGATCGCCGACTATGAGCTGGCCGCTGCACTGTCGCATCGCCTCAGCAAATGGCAGAGTACGCCGTCGGTTGATCGCTGGTGTCGCGACCAGCTCCTTGAGGTCGTCATAGAACGCCTTCCTCAATGGAGCCGATGGCTCCCTCACGGCGACTCTCACATCCCCGCACTCCTGAAACATTCTAAGGCTTCCGACGAAGAGATTTGTACCGCGTTGATTGGTGGGCTAGAACGCCACGTCGATTCGTTGAGCGCACCCGTCATATACTCGCTTGTGGGGCTGATTGGGAGCCATTGTTTGGGGCTCGATTCAGCGGAGATCCTTCTGCGTTACGCTAAGCACCTTGCACAACGCATTCCGGAGCTAGATCGGGACTATTGGAGACCCGACGATGTTCCGGCCGTCGTCTCAGCCGCCATCGCTCGCTTACTTTTTGCGCTCATGAGTGACGTGGATGTCCGAATCCGCTGGCGCGCGGCACATGCTGTCCGAGGCCTTGCACGCCTAGGAGAGATTCGTACGCTGGATCAGTTGGTGGCCTTGTACGATTGCACTACAGAACTTAGCTTCCGTAGGCAAGATGCTCCGTTCTATTGGCTTGCGGCCAGGTTATGGCTCGTGCTCGCGCTCGATCGGATTGCGACCGAAGAGCCTGGCGCCATCGCGCAACATGGGCCGACCCTCGTTCGGATTGCAACTGACAATGCGTTTCCACATCTCCTGGTACGGACGTTCGCGAGTTCTGCTGCACAACGTCTATCGGAGGCGGGCGCGTTCAACTTGGAGGCTGATCAACTGTATAGCCTGAGGCGAGCCAATGTTAGCCCGCTTCCTCGAAAGCGTGTCGGCCAAAAACGACGCGCGGGATTTGATCAGTATCACTACGCGCAGGCCGAAGGCCGGCGTTTCCGCTTCGACGGGATGGACGTGCTGCCGTATTGGTACAGCCCCGCGGTGAACGTGTTCGCAACAGTGGGCGAGGAAGACTTCCTGGACGCTGCCGAGCGCTGGATCGTAGACCGATGGGGAATCAGGGGAGAGTTCTGGAGATGGAACGATGAGCCTCGGATGAACCGTTTCTCCAAGCGTACTTACCCGTTGGCCAACCATAGCCACGGGTCAACTCCTACATTGGAACGGTTCAATACGCACCTTGAGTGGAACGCCATGTTTTGCGCGAGCGGTGAGTTGCTTCGAAGTCACGCTCTCGCTGCCACCAGAAGGGATGATTATGGATACAACAGTTTCGATTCTTGGCTTCGCCGGTGGCAGCTCTCTACCTCGCCATCGTGGCTCGCCGACCTTCACGGTCCCAAACCGCTAAGAACGCAGCTGTGGCTCACGCCGAGCGGTGATATTGACACATGGGTCGAAAACGTCGAAGACCAAGAGATCCTGTCCGAACTCGGACTTGAGAGCGAATGCAGTCTGGTCGTTGCCGCAAACCACGAAACGAGTTCGAGCCAGTTCAGATCTTCGGTGCGAGTGGCGACTGCCCTAGTATCTCCGACGACTGCGAGTGCCCTCGTTCGGGGGCTCCAAACTATTGACGATTCGTCGGACTACCTCATTCCTCCTGAAGGTCACCACCTAGAAATTCGCGCGCCATCGTATGCGCTCGTAGGTTGGCTCGTTGACGTCGAACACGAAGGAGGCATCGACGAGCGCGACCCGCTCCGCTACGGGGTGCAACCGATTGAATGCCGCCCTGGGAACATCGTATCGAAAACGCTGGGGCTTGAATTCGTCCAGAGCGAACAAGTGTCATGGGTCGGCTCGGGAGAGCATAATCCCATCTTCGCCTACGAGGCGTGGGGCGACACGCGAGGAGACGAGAACGAGGACGGGCTGCGGTACGATGAGACCGTTCGGTCAAGCGGTTGGCGCCTCACCATCGATAGGCGCGCACTCCGTGACTTTCTCAACAAAGTCGGTCTGGACCTGATTGTGGAGATCGAGGTCACCAGACGGAACCAAGGTTATGGGCACTACTCACGACACGACGAGAAAAAAGCGAAAGACGCCACGTTCGACCGGGTCGTCCTCCTCCGACGAGACGGAGCTGTCGAAGACGCCAACGGACGTGTTGGGACTTGGACAGCACCTGGTGCGTGAGCTTGGTCTGAGCGACGGAGTGGATACACTCGGCCGCTGGATGGCTCATCACGTCGCTGAACTCATCGATGCTGCGGAAACCGCTCCGTCAGATGAGGAGCGCCGAGTAGCTGGCGAGAGGGCCGTCATCACAATTCTCCGCATATGGAAACATCGAGTTTTCCTTTCGGGCAACGCACATCCACTGAAGGCTTTCGACAACGTGCTGGTGGTCTTGGACAGGCTTCGCCCCAGCAACAACCCATTTACCGGGTTCGGAAATCACGTCGGGTCGCGGAGAGATCAGTTGGCGGCAGAACTGTTCGACAGCCTCACGCGCCTAACTATTGCTCTCCTGATCGGGAGAATGCCTCCAGACACCGACGTAGCTCCTAAGGCAGCGACGGATGCGCTGAACCCCATCGAGCAGCGAATATTGGCCTCGCTCCAAGAGTGGGGTGATGTCATCGGATCACCGTCGACCAAACGAGCCGGGAGACGGACGAAGCCTGAAGAACCCAAAGCTTTGGACAAAGAAGAATTCGCTCACGTTACGAAGAGACTGCTGGATCGAGCCAGCAAAGTTTTGGGTGAACTCGGTCGTGAGTTAGAACGTGACTAACCAAGACTTGAACCTCGCCTTATCGATTTCGAAAAATCAGGCGTACTCTTTCTCTCGTGAGTGAAGGCGAACGCGGCAGACCTCGATCCTCCGAACGGTTGCATACACGCGACTGCAACGTGATCGACGTGCGCTCGCTGCCGCGTGTTCCGGCCCCGCCGCCGATGCCGGAGAGGATCAGGCGCATCCTTCGTGAGGCGTTCCCTAGCGATCGGACGTCGTATGACCTGAGTCTCACGTTTTCGAACGGCGACCGGTTGAACGTGACGGTGTGGACGACGACCACGCGGCCGTTCTACGGCGGAGCACGGCAGTGGTTCGTCTGCCCCGGGCAGGGATGCGGTCGTCGCTGCGCCAAGCTGTATTCGCCGAATCCCGGCCGCTCGCCGTTCGCATGCCGGCGGTGCTGGCGGTTGGTCTACTGGTCGCAGTACCTGAAGGATGCGAGGCTCGCGTTCATTCATCGGTGGGTGATCAACCCACCGAAGATGACGGCTTCGGCGTGGCGGCAGCGAGTGAAGCGGTCCGTGAAGAAGACGATGCGGCAGTACGGGATCGAGGAATAGCGATGGAACCTCCGTCTTCAGAAACCGACTCTGAGGTTTCGATGAGCGAGATCCGGAGGATCTTCGACGAAGACTCACGCGCGCTGTTCCCGGCCGAGGTGTGGAAGGACTTATCCGACGGGCAGTTCGAAGACTTTGTTCGACACGCCGGCCCAGATGGAGAGCACGGGCTTGCTAACCGACTATTTGCGCACGGAATCGTCTCGAACAAGTGGCCCGAGCGGGCTGTTGATGACGATTTCGTGACCAGGATTCAAGTGGCACTAACGATGTCGATCAGTCGCGAGCTTCAGCGACGATGGCTGGAGTCGCAGTCTGCTTTCACAGAAGGAATGTCCGTTCTTGACGGGCTGGCTGAACTGCAATTACGCGCGCTTGACCGCAGCGCCTCCGTGCTTCTTCCACAACTACCACGCCAAGCGTGGGCAGAGGAGCGGCAACGATTTGAGCAACAGCTTCAGCGCAAGAGGCAAGAGATGATCCCCCTTCTTCACCTGATGGCCTTTGCCGAGCACTTAGCTGATGAGCTGGAGTTGGTCACCAAGTGGGATGATCTCTCAAACGAGGATCTCGTCGAAGCGATTGACCGAATCGGTCGTGATCCGGATTACATGCGTGACGAGGCGGTGCGGCTTGTGGCGGATCTCTTTGACAATACCTCTCCGCGCGTTGATGCTGTTGACCTTCTCCGCCATGCGTTGACCCAGTCATTGCTGATGCAACTCTCGCGTCGCAAGCAAGCGAAGGAAACGCCCGGCAGCAAAGCCGCGATGTCATTTCTCGTCAACGCTGACGCGGCCGCGCGAGAGGAGGGGCGGAGCAGCATCTATGCGGCCGACGCACTACAAGCACTGGAAGACGCTACAGAGAAACTCACGGCAATCTCCACGGAGCACCTGACGTGGCATCCGGAGCTGAGTGACAAGGAACAGGCGAGAGAAGAGATCAGGTCGATGGCTCAGGAAGGGCTGGTCGAGCGGCTCGGACCGATTCTGAACGATCCCGACCCGTTGAGAGCGCGGCTGCTAGCCGCGATCGACGGCAGTCTGAAAGGGCTTCCGGACAACGTACGAATCAGTGTTCGCGGGAGGCTTGAAACGATTGATAGGCATCAGGACATCGTTGCGGACGAGCGGCACCGGATTCTCGATGAGAGCAACATACTCGTGGAGCGCGTGTTCGACAACGAGGAGGGGCGGCTTGTCCCCGAGCCGATCGCTCACCATCAGCCGGAGGACCACCTGTTGCTGAAGGAGCAGGACGCAACAGTCGAGATCGCGCTCAGCGAGTTATCTGAGGAGGAGCGGACGATCGTCGAGATGACGATGGACGGCTATTCTCAAGACGAGATAGGGGAACGCCTGGGCAAGAGCAGATCTGCCGTCGCAAAGAAGCTCGAACGGCTAAAGCCGAAGGTTCGCCGCCCAGAATAGCTCTGCCGCCCGGAACGCCGCCCACCTGGATGTCACACTTTCCCGAGTTCACCCCCCATTACTCAGATGAATGGACAAACACAGCGTTTCCGTCCAGATCATCGTGACATCGGAAGGGGTCGACCGGGTCCGGCTCATCGGTTCTTCGTGGGAACAGGAACCCGAAGCGACTGACATCTACGGCCGCATCGCTCACCTCGTTCGGGAGATCGATCGAACACTGAAGACACCCGAGCTTCTCACTCACTGATTTTTGAGAGGAGTTCTTTCGGAATTGCCGCAGTGGCGGAGTCGCTGGAGGTTTGTCCGATTTGAGAGGAGATCGGGACATGGCTACCAAGGACGAGCGGCGACCAGTCGATGAAATCGCTGAGGAGATTCTAGGCATTTGCGCGTTTGCACGCGACCGCGGCGGGAGAATCTACGTCTACGAGAATGGTGTCTACCGGCCCGGGGGCGAGAAGGCGATTGAGCGAGCAGTCATCGACGTGCTCACGCTACATGGTGAGCGGCACCATTGGACTTCACATAAGGGGCGCGAGGTTGTCGTTTACATCACGCTTCAATGCCGAGACCTCTGGCAAGCCCCTCCCGCCACCACGCTAAATCTGCGGAACGGACTGCTCGACGTCGCCACTCGCGTGCTGCATCCCCATTCGTCGGACCACCTCAGCGCAGTCCAGCTACCCGTTGACTTCGATTCAAAGGCGACGTGCCCAGCTTGGGATTCTTTCATCTCGGATGTCTTTCCGCGGGACTCTCAACACCTCGGCTACCAGATCGTCGCACTCGCAATGCTTCCGGATCGCTCGCAGCAATACGCCGTTTTGCTCTTGGGCGACGGTGGCAACGGCAAGAGTACTTATCTTTGTGGAGTCGTCTCCTTCCTGGGCAAGGAAAACGTGACCACTCTATCGCTGCATCAGATCGAAGAGGAGAAGTTTGCACGCGCCGAGCTTCACGGAAAGCTCGCAAACGTCTGTCCTGACATTCCATCGAGTCGCCTTGCGAGCACCGCGATTTTCAAGGCGATCACTGGGGGCGACATGCTGACGGCGGAGCACAAATTCAAAGAACCGTTCCTCTTCACGCCGTTTGCCAAATTGATTTTCTCCTGCAATCGACCGTTCCCATCTAATGACGATTCCGCAGGCTTCCACCAGCGCTGGCGCGTCATTCCCTTCGCTCGCCAACTACGCGGCGCCGCTGTGGAGATCTCTCGCGATGAACTTGATACCCGACTCGCGGACCCGCGAGAGCTGAGTGGCCTTCTGAACAAAGCGCTCGACGCGCTGGCAGAAGTGCGCAAGCGTGGTGTGGATGTAACGACAAGCATGCGCGATGCGGCCAAGCGGTTCCTTCGCGTTGTGAATCCAATCGCCGCGTGGATGGATGCGAACACGGTCAATGATCCGAACGGCATCATCGCTAAGCGCAAACTGATTGACGCCTACAACCGCGGCGCGGCACGTGATGGATGCTCGCCAGTCACCGATAGAGCATTCGGAGACGAGATGCGTCGTTCGCGGCCGGACGTCAGATCAGCGCAGCGGCGGGTGCGTGGTCAACAGAAGGACGTCTACGTGGGACTGACGATGGCGCACCGTGCAGCCGACCGGTCAAAGCTAGTCCGGTGACTGTCAGCCGATTCAGGCGATTATTTTCACTCACGCGCGGGATGGGGAACAGAGATGCAAAGAAAAGGAAAAGAAGACTGGACAGGATCGGCTGAATCGCCTGACACCTCCGCGGCCGGTCGGTCGGAGCTGATGACCGTGGCGGAGTTTGCATGTGCGCTCAACGTGACGATCGCGTGCGTGCGGCGCTGGATCATCGAGCGACGGGTGGACATCGTGAAGTTGGGCCGGCTTGTACGCATTCCGACGGCCGAAGTTGAGCGGTTGATCAGCGAGGGTAGGCGACCAGCCGCTCAACGGCGCTAGTCGGATGATGGTAATACAGCTGCTACTTGACAGGAGTCAAGTAATTGATGCATTCTGAAAGGCGTGATTCTCGATGAGATACGCGAGGCGGTTCGAACCTCAAGCGTCTCGCGATATGAAATCGCGAAGCGAACCGGGCTCGATCAGGCGGCGCTTTCCCGCTTCGTACACGGTGGTTCATTGCAAATCGAATCAATCGAGAAGCTATGTCCAGTGCTGGGCGTACGGCTGACTCTCACTTCAGCAACACCGGGCGGTCGCCGGCTTCACGCGCGAGGACGAGGCAAAGCGGTTAGGAAAACCCAACGGAGGAAGTCATGAGCATTCGTCGAACGAGGGACGGCCGCTACGTCATCCGCTACTACGAGGACGGCACGAAGAACAGCTCGTGGCGACAGGAGAACCTTGGTTACGTCGATCGCGATGAGGCGGTGCGCATCTATCGGGAGCGCACCGCGCTGGCGGCGGCGCGGAAGGGGCGCGCACTTCACGCGATCACGTTCGATACGCTCGCTGCGACGTATCTCGATTCCGCGGGCCGGAAGATGGCGGCGAAGAGCTGCGAACGCGCGACGACGATCATCACGAAGCACCTGAAGCCGGTATTCGGTTCGATGCTCGTTTCCGTTATCCGGCCGTTCCATGTTGAGCGGTACATGAACGCTCGCATCGATGAAGGAGCGAACGCCGGCACCGTCAACCGCGAATGGAACGTGATGAAAGCGGTGCTCAATTGGGGCGAGAAGATGGAGCTGATCGAGAAAAATCCGATCCGCCGCGGTTCGGTCACCGGGTTCAAGGTCGCCGATGCAAAGCTGATTTATTTCGAGCCGGAGGACTGGCGGCGTTTCATCGCTGCGTTTGACAATGTCGAGGCATGGAAGGCGCACGTGGCCGGAGTCCGGCGCCTCGGACCTGTGAAGATCGGAGCGCAAGGCGAACGCCGTTACGGTGCCGGCCGTCGTCCGGATTCCGACGCGACGGCCGAATATCTTGAACGTCTGCGCCAGACGGTTCCGATCTTCCGAGCACTACTCTTCACCGGCTGCCGTCTCGGCGAAATCCTCGGCCTGCGATGGCTCGATGTGGACATGAAGCGGAACGTCGTCTCCATCGTTCAGCAGAAGACCGGCAAGCAGAAGACGCTGCCGATCGAGGGCGAGTTCCGCGACGTGCTCCTCGCGTTCCCCAGGAGCGTAGGAGCGGCTCCGGTGTTCACGCGGCCTGACGGTCGCCCCTTCGCCACGATGGATGTACAGCGGGCGTTCCGCATCGCGAGGAAGCTATCCGGCATTCGCTCCGAGCTGACACCGCACAGCCTGCGTCACACGTTCGCGTCTTGGCTCGCGATCTCCGGCCAGCCGCTGCGCACGATTCAGGAGCTACTCGGCCACGCGGACATCCGCATGACGATTCGGTACTCGCACCTCTCCCCGGCTCACCTGTCCGATGCAATGAAGACAATTGGCCCGATCGCCGAGGGAGAAAGCGCAACGGTCAACGTCAAAACGCCATGAATGTGGGTCGCGGGCAACGCGCGGGCAACGCGTGCGCGCGCTACGGGGTAGCCCTGATTGACTCTAAGTTGTGTGGATTGAGTTGGTAGCGCATACGGGATTCGAACCCGTGTTACCGCCGTGAGAGGGCGGCGTCCTGGACCCCTAGACGAATGCGCCAGAGTGGTGGGGACGCGGAAGATAGCGTGCGGCTTCTTCGCGGTCAAGGGCCGGTAACGCCGGGTGGGGAGGCGGCATTCCGCGCCCTGCCGCGCAGATCGTCACGATCCTGACGGGATTGAAAAAGCACTGAAGCGGTAGTCCTCACCGCAGCATCGCCACCGCCGCCAGGAACGAGCCGACGAGTAGCACCACGCTGACGGCCCAGCGTCCGAGTCCCAGCACGATGGTTTTGAGACCCGTCGCGGTGGTGCCGTCGCCATAGAAGCGCCGCTGCGCGAAGAAGACGTAGACGAGCTGGATGCCGACCGTGACGGCGACGACGCTTTTCTGCAACGGGCCGGGATGGAATCCGGCCACGGCGTAGATGGGCCAGTCGACGACCAGCGCCAGGATGTAGGCAAACGACAGCAGGTGTGCCGCGAAGACGAGGTGCTCGGCGAGATAACGGCGGACGTGCAGCAGCTTGAGCACGAGGGCGACGCCGAGGATGTTGACGAGTTGCAGCAGGGTGTAGTTCTTGTGCCATCGGTCGTCGAGCCGGTTCTCGAACTCCTCGCGGGTCACGTGCTCTTTGACCGCCCTCTTCTCGATCAGTTTTGTGAAGGCGCCGGTGTTGTCGAACTTCTCGAACGACTTGACGGTGTACAGCGCCGCGGGGGAGTGCGCCGTGAAGGCGAGGAACTGCAGCGCGAAGAGGACGAGGAAGAGCCGCAAGGCCGGGATGTAGCGCGACTTGCGCCCCGCGAAGTACTCCTGCGTCAGGAATCCGGGTTTGGTGATGAGATCGCGCAGGGTGGTGAAGAGCTTCGAGTCGACGTGGGCGATCTCATGAAAAACCTCGTGCGTGAAGTGCGCAACGCTGAGGTCGTGATGCCCCGGCTGCCTCTCGCCGCATCGGGCGCAGTAGATGTCTGCGAGGTCCGCATCGCAGTTCGTACACTTCGTGAGAGAGGCCGGGTGTTCGATCATTGGGGCGGGAGTGTACCGTTTACGGAGTCTCGCGGTCGCGGGGTTGCGCGGTCTCGCGGTGGTGGTTGCTGGGTTGCGAGGTTGCTGGGTTGCTTTGCACCGCTTTTCAGAAATCGGGCAACTTAAGCAACTTAGCAACCTAGCAACTCAGCAACCTATCAACCCCGAGACCGCGCAACCGCGAGACCTCGCAACCGCGAGCAAACAGGCGCAAACTATCTCCATGCTTCCCTTCGCATTGCTCCTCGCCATCCAGTTGCTCGAGCCGGGATCGTTTCATGGGGATGAAGTCCGCGCCGTCAGCGGGCAGCGATGGCTGGCGCTGGTGTGGGATGAGAAGGGGAGCGCGCTGCGGCCGGTCACCATTCATGTAGCCAGCGTCGATCCCGCCGATCAGAGTAGTTTTCCGGACGGAAAACGGGTCACCGTCAAGCCAGCATTCGACGATTCGCTGGTGGCGCTGCTCCGGGGGCCCGAGCTGCACGAGGGGCCGGTGACCACGGCGGTCTTCGACGGCAATGGCGATCTCGAGATCGGAAAAGCGGTGCCTTTGACCCTGCCCGATTCGCCGGCGCACTACACGCTCACCCTCTCCTGCAAGCCTGGGAAGACTGGCTACCCGAGTTTCCGCTGTCCGCTCGTTCTCTCCGATGGCGTACAGAGTCAGGAGCTCTTCGTCTACACGGCGTTCCCGGGGGAACAGCAGCAGCACATCTCGTTCCCCGGACCGTCACCCTACTTCGCCTGGGCCGGTGATCTCGACGGTGACGGCAAGCTCGATCTGCTGGTCAACACCACCAACCATGATAACGGCGGCGATCTGACGCTCTACCTTTCGTCGAAAGCGAAGAATGGCGCGCTGGCCGGCGTCGCCGCGCAATTCCTGACGGTCGGCTGCTGATCCCGTCTGGGATCAGAGGGCTCTCGTTAACGCCCGCCCGCCGTGAATCTCGTCGGAGGGATCGCGGAGGTAGACGCGCAGGAGGTAGTCGAGGGCGATGGCCAGGCCCTGGCGCTCGCGGAGGGTGGCCAGCAGAGGGACGGAGAGGGCGCCGAAGAAGAGGGCGGTGCTGAGCCAGCCGGTGGGGTGGATGCCGAAGTAGAGGAAGGCGATACCGAAGAGGATGGGGATGCGGTCGGTGATGATCATGAACATCAGCGTGTCGCCGTAGTCGCGCTGATAGAGAAGGTTGCACTCCGAGCAACGCTCGTAGGTCTTCAGCCCGCGGCGAAAGAGCTGCCCTTCACCGCAACCGGGACAGCGCCGCCGCAGCCCGCGGCGGAGGGCGGTGGTGATGGGCGGGCGGGGTGGGGTTTGCATTCGGGGTTTCGTGGTCTCGGGGTTGCGCGGTCTCGGGGTTGCTTGGTTGCAAGGTTGCTGAGGTGCAGCTATAACCGCGAGACCTCGCAACCGCGAGACCCCGCGACTCCGTACACAACGACCTTACCTTTTCTCCGATTCCGTCGAGTGCTTCGGTGCCGCTGTGCGCATCGCCTTGATCGCGGAGCGGAGGAGGGAGTTCACCGCTTCGGACGAGTCAAAGACTTCGGCCACGTCTTTGTCGAGATAGATCGGCGGCGCGAAGGTCACGCCCGCGAAACGGTTCGGTTTCAGGTTCTTGAAGAAATCCGGACCGCACTCGGGGCGGAGGTCGTCATCGGACACTTCAGGGAAACTTTTCTTCGTCATAAAGTCTGCGTTCGTAGCGTGTCAGGGGGCGTGCGCTGATGATCCTGACCACGTCGCCCAGATCGAGAAAGGATACCAGCAGAAGACGAGATTGGGCTGCTCAGTCCGGCGATGAGCTCCCGCTCTTCGTTCTCGGAAGCATGATCGGGATCCGGACCGATGCCGGCGCTCGACTTGGACTGACCGCAACCGCCCACCCGCGGGGAAATCTGGAGTTCTGTCCCTCCATGTACGTGGGGGGCATCATGCGCTCGCGACTTCCCATAGCTATTGGTTTACAGCTACTCCTGGCCGGTTGTGTACCTTTCTGGTCTTTCTCGGCGTCGAGACCAGGAGTCGCCGCGCCGGCCACGTTCTGCGGTATTGACGATGCTATGGCTCATTCTAAGAATGCTCGCGTACTGGTGGTACACGGAATGGGACTTCATGACCCAACGTACGCACGCGACTTTGAGTTTGCGATCGCGAAGCGTCTCGACTTGCCACTCGGCAGTTGCTCGATCGAGCCGCGAAGAATTGCCAATCCAGACGACCCGGACGGCAACTACGGCACGATTGATACTTGCACCTTCAATAATGGCGACCGCCATTTGACTTTCTACGCATGGAATTGGTCGCCACTCAGCAAGCCTTTTAAGGACCGATTCCTGAGGTATGACTTCGACCGGCCTGACAAAATGCGGCTTTGGGCTAATCGCCGGCTTAAGGCCGAAATAATAGATCTTTCTCTGTCTGATGCGGTTTTGTACGCTGGCCACTTCAAGGACAACATGCGTTATGGGGCGACGCAGGCGCTGTGCATGGCGACTGCCGAGACTCCCAAGCTGTCCGGTGCCATAGTGCCTCTTGCGCTGTCGGATGAATCGCGATCAACCCCGCCATGTGACGTATCGACTACAGCAGCAACCTCAGAGGATCTGTATATTGTGACGCATAGTCTCGGGAGCATGATGGTGTTTGACGCTCTTCGTAAGGACGAGGATCTGGCGCACCGAGTAGGCTCCCGACTGAAGCTGTTCGCGATGTTGGCGAATCAGTGGCCGCTACTCGAACTTTCGCTGCAGGAGCACTCGGATGGAGGTGCTGCCTCACGCAAACGAACATCAAGCGCGCTGGGGGCGGTCGTCAAGGGATCAAACGACCGATTGCCCATCGTAGCATTCAGTGATCCGAATGATCTCCTGAGCTTTCGAGTGCCTGATAACTGGGCGGAAATGGTGACAGGTGATGTTGCCTCGAAGATTTCGTTTGTGAACGTTGTCACCTCAACGACTCACGCCGCAATACTCGGAATCGCTGTTAATCCGGGAACGGCACATACCGCGTATTGGCGCGACAAGCGCGTTCTAAACGCGCTGGCACACGGTTACAGTTGTCCGAAGTGAGTAACTCACGGCGATTCAGGAGTGTGATTGGTTGAGGCGTGCCAGCGAGAGCACTCTCTCCACTGTCCCTCTACTCCAGCTTCGCCACCTCCACCAGCAACGCCAGGCCGGTCTCGTCGCGGCGGATGGTTACGTTGCCGCGGCTGACGCCGGCGTTTTCGCAGTAGCGGTAGATGTCCTCTTCCGTCCGTTCGATGAGGTTCCAGTTGCCGAAGTATTCGATGAGGGGGCGGTAGGGGTTTCCGGCGGCGATGTTGGTGAAGTAGAAGACGCCGCCGGGAGCGAGGGCGCGGACGGCGAGCTGGATGAGGAGGGTGGCGGTACGCTCTTCGAGATAGTCGACCAGGCCGCCGGCGAGCACGAGATCGAACCCGCCCCGAGGAAGGCGGCGGGCGAAGGAGAGGGCGTCGCCCTGGCGGAAGTGGCAATGGCCGGCGATCCGGTCGAGCGCTTTCCGTGAGAAGGCCAGGGCGTCGTTGTCGATGTCGTTGAGCCACACGTCCCCTACAAGTGATGGGATGTGGTCGAGGATGAGCCGCAGGTCGGGGCAACTGCCGCAGGCGATGGAGGCGATGCGCGTCCGGCCGGGGCTGATGAGCATCGTCCTCATCAGACGCGATGCCTGGTGCTGGATCTTGTTGCGATGCTGTTGTGCAATGGAGCGGCTGAGCGCATACGCTTCGCACGATCTGGCAATCCGTCCCTCGGCACGATTCGCCCCCGCCCCGCCGATCAAGTACTCGACCGTCTCGAAGTCGCCGGGATAGCCGCGCGGCCATTTCTGCAGGCGCTCGACGAACGGCGACCGCGCATGAACGCGGCGCACGGGCTCGAGGACTTCCAGGATCTCGTCCTTGCTCAACGCCGCGTTCTCGCAGGCGAGGATCGAGGCGCAGATCTGGTGGACGATGGCGAGGACGCGGTGATACAGCTCCTCCTCGCTGAAGCGATTCTCGTCGAGCGACATGAAATCGTCGACGTGCCGACGCAACCGCGTGACGGCGCAGATTTCGGGAATGCAGGCCACCTCGATGTCTGGGTCGGGCAATGCCAGCTCCTCACACGAATTGTTCTTCGTGAAAGGAGACGGACGATGTGGAGAGTTTCCCGCGCAACGGAGCGCTGGCGTCTCGCCGGCTGGCTCGGCGGCGTCTCGCCGCCGGTCTGACGTGTACGCAACACTTGCTTGTAACCACCGATCAAAAGGACTGATCGTGGCCTAACATGGGTCGATGCCACCACAATCAGTGACCGGGAAGTCGGGCGGGAGCGGTCGGTTCGCGTTCGGTTGCCTGATCCTTTTCGCCCTCCCGGACTGACCGCCTCACGTCGCCGCAAACGGACGCAGACAGACCCCCATGAGTCTCTTGAGCTACCCCATGAGGCTCCGTCAGACCTTCGGTTCGCACTTCGGTAGCGTCTTCTGAGTGGGAATAAGGACGACTGATCGCGATCGCTCACGTCGAGCCGTCGCAAGTGCCCGTGTCTCAATGGGTTGCTCCCCAGAGCAGAAACTTTGCTCCCCAGAGCAGAAACTTTGCTCTCCAGAGCAGAAACTTTGCTCCGCGGAGCAACGAACTTGCTCCGCGGAATCGACGCGGCTCTTCGGGAACCCATGGCGATCTACGGAGACCCAGTCACGCGGAGGCGCGGAGCTCGCGGAGAAAAGATTCCTCGTCTTCTCCTCAACGCAGCAACCAGGCAACCCGCGAGACCCCGCAACCGCGAGACCCCGCAACCCCGCCTATTCACTACTCGTCTTCCACTCCTCTTTCTCCACTTTCCAAGCGCCCCCTTCTTTGACCATGGTAATGGTGCCGTGCGAGACCTGGTTGTCGTCCTTTCCGGTCGCCAGGAGGGTGGCGTTGGTGCCGTCGATGGCGCCGCCGGTGACTTTGATGCCCTTCGGCTGCATGGCCTGAATGAGTGGGAACATCTTCTTGAAGTCGGGATCGGATGACGCTTCTTTGGCGCGCGCCGCGGCGACGCTGCCGAGGAAGGCCTTCATGTCGCCGCTGGCGAGGAGCTTGAGGTAGGCCATGTAGGCCTTGCCGGGCTCGCCGCCGCCGGCGGGGAGCGGCGTTCCCTTCAGGACCGGCGGTGGCGGGGGTCCGGCGGGCTTGCCGACGGGAAGGTCGAAGGTAGCGTTGTACTGATACTTCTCGTCGAAGAAGTCGTCCGGCTTGGGCATGGTAATCGAGCCGGCGATGCGCTCGCCGGTCATCGCCGTCAGGTTGGCCTTCTGCATCCCCACGCCGGAGAACTGCTTCATCTTCTTGAAGGCCGGGCTGAAGACGGTGGCGCTGATGACCGCCTTGTCGGCGTCGATCGTGGCCGTGAAGCCGCTGAGGTGCTGCTTGTCCTGCGCCTCCATCAGCGCGAATTCGTCGGAGGCGGCGGCAGGGGAGAGCTCCTGATCGGTGACGATCACCTCGATCACTGTTTTCTTCTTGTCGAACGGATCTTTCTTCGTCTGCGCGTAGGCATGTTTGAGCGCGACCGTCTTGCCGTTCGCGGTGAGCGATCCGTCGACCTTGCCGCCGGCGGCGAGCGCGGGGAGTGAAAACGAGAGGAGAACGAGAGCCAGGGACGAGCGGAATCGATGCATGCTCAATAACCTCCGGATGCGGTTGTGAGTGAGAGAGAGAAGTGGGGCCAAGATAGCCCGTTGCGCCGCGTCCGGCTGTGACGCAGGTCATCAGAGGCTCGGCTGCTCGGCTGCCGCTCTGTGTGCGAGCGGTTCGTTCTCGGCATACCTCCAATCGAGAGTCCTTCTCCTCTGAACCGTGGGGGAGAGGGGCTCTCGACGAAGGGAGCGGCAAGCTCTCGAGGGAACAATTCAAGGGACCGTGAGAGAAATGTGGGCTATGACGTCTTGCGGCGGATCACGGTGGAGGGTATTCCGAAGACCAGGCCCGTCTCCACTTCAGCCGGCTTCCCGTTCTGAAGATAGGGCTTGAAGCGCCAGCTCTTGACGGCAGCCAGAATCGCGTCTGCCTGTTCCGGGAAGGCGCTGAGCACGTGAATGTGCTTTACGCGGCCCTGCTCATCGATGAGGATCCGCACGGGGATGGTATTGAAACGACGGTCTGCCAGACGAGGCTCGCGCTTCTCGAGCACGTTTTCTCCTGAGGCATAGCCGGCGATGCAGGCGGGCCCCTCGCTCGCAGGTGCGGGTAGCTGGAGATTCGACAATGCGCGCTCCGCGCTGTCGAGTAGTTTGCCGTCAGTACCGGTGAAGGTGAAGCGTAGAGCGTGGCAGCGCAGGTCGGTCGAGAGGATCCGCCAGTGCAGGCCGGCCACCGGTGCGTAGTAACTGAGCCGCGTGAACGGACGGCCGTTGATGATGACCTCCGCCGGCTCGGATTCGACCACGAAGTTGGACTGCAACGAGTTGCGCAGCGCGCTCACGAGCTCTCTCCCGCTATTCAGGGAGAGTGCGTCGAAGAAGAGATCCTGCGCCGTGACGAGCACGTTGGCCCGTACGCGCTCGTGCTTGTCGTCATGGACGGCAAACTGGCTGAGAACGTAGCTCCCGCCGTCCGAAGGCGGCGGACCGTCTGCCTGCTTCGTCCAGCCGGCCGGTACCCGGTACGTGAGGCCGAAATAGCCGTTGCGGTAGGCGCTCCCTTCCGCCGTCCCCTGTTCGGGCAGAGGCGTGGTGCTGTCGCTGGATGCCGGAGCGGCGCCCTTGACCAGAATCTGATTCTTCGGGAGAACCACATCGCGCGGGTGAACGCCGGGTGCGGTCTGAGCGACCGCGGCGAAGGCGAACGCGGTCACGAGGGGAAGCAGCAGGGTGCTACGAGGCACGTTCGGCATCGATTCCTCTTCCACAAAGAGAGCCGGGCGCGATCGCCCGGCTCTCTGCATCACGTCATGGGTCTAAAGAGATCGGAGGAAGTTGAGAATGTCCTGCTTCTGCGAGGAAGTCAGGGCGTCGAAATTCAGCTTGACCGTGTTTGCCTCGGAGCCGGACGAGGAGTGCTGGCTGATGGCCACGAGGAGGTCTGTGGTGCGGCCGTCGTGGAGAAAGAAAATCCGGGTGCCGAGGCCCCAAAGCGGAGCGGTGCGGAACTGATCGCCGCCGGCGCCTCCCTGGCTGACGTTGTCCGCCAGGCCGCTTCCCATGTGATGAATCTCCAGATCCGAAATGAGATTGATCGTCGAGGCGCTCAGATCGGGCGTGATCGAAGAGGTGGTCGTATCCGAGATCGACATCGTGTGGCAGGTACTGCAGCCGATCGACTGAAAAAGCGCCGACCCGTTGGCGATGGAAGCGCTTCCGCCCGGAACCGTCGTGCTCGGGGTGGGCGGTGCCAGCAACCGCATGAAGGTCGCGAACTGCACGGCATCGCTCGGGATTTCTTTTCCCGCCTTCATGAAGTTGGTGGTGTCTTCGGGCATCGGGTTGATCTTGCAGGGAGCGGGCAGTCCCGAAGCCTGTTCCTCTTCCGGCGTGGGGCGCTCCTGCGAGAACATCTCGTTGCTGACACCCATCTCCACGTTGTAGGCCTCTCCCGAGAAGATCTCGAGCGTCTTGTTCTGGGCCTTCCAGCCGAATCGGCTGATGGTGCCGTCGTTGCCGTTGCGGTTGAAGGCACCAGCGATGCCGTAGGGGTTCCCGACGGCCGCGGCCTGAACGGCCAGAAGTGCCGAGTCGTCGATCCTCTCCATCAGCCCCGAACCGAAGACCGGCGTCGGGATGCGGAAGATCACATTGTTGTGAGCGACCGCGGAAGTGAAGTTGGGCTGCTGAATGGTCGATGAGTTACAGCCGCCGGAATCGGTGCGCCCGGCGATGGTGAAGAGCGGCTCCACGCCGCCGTTCGGCGAGGTGGTGATCGGATTGCCGCTGCTGTCGGTGAAAAAGACGAAGCGCGCCTCGCGGACCGGACCGCTCAAGGAGATGAACGAGGGGATCGTGTTCGTGGCCCCGTCCGCGGTGGCGTCGGTGACCTGCGGGTTGGTGGAAGGGCTCGATCCGCCGACCGCCGGTTGGGCGTGGCACGCGGAGCATGCGCGCGAGTTGAAGCGAGGTCCAAGGCCGAACCCCTTCTCGCCGGTAATGGTGCCGGAGACCGAATCGGTCTCCACGAAACGGCTCTGTCCGTTGGTGAAGAAGCTGAGGATTCCCGTCGGGTTGTTCGCCGTCACCGTGCTGAAGGCGGCTCCCGGAATCGGTCCGCTGGTGCGGACACCCGGGTCGACCTGTGCCAGTGCCGCAAAGGCAAGGAGGACGCTGAACAACGCGATCCAGATGATGCGTGACGTCACATCGGACCTCCGTCTCCCCGTTGCCCTGGGAAGGAAAACCGGGTAGCGCGCGGCGCTACCACTCGGATGATGAGCGAGGGATTCACGTTTGGCAGAAGACATTGGCGGCCGTCCTATAGAGATCGCAGGAAGTTGAGGAGGTCCTGCTTCTGCGTCGATGTCAATGCGTCGAAGTTCAGCTTCACGGCGTTGGCCTCGGAGCCGGTGGAGGAGTGCGCGGAAATGGCCGAGAGCAGATCGGTGGTGCGGCCGTCGTGAAGGAAGAAGATGCGCTGGCCCAGACCCCACAGAGGCGCGGTGCGGAACTGGTCGCCGCCCGCGGTCCCCTGCGCGACGTTGTCGGCCAACCCCGTACCCATGTGGTGGATAGCCAGGTCGCTGTACATGACCGGCGAGGGGCTGTTCAGACTGGAGGTGATCTTCGACTGGGTGGGATCGGTCACCTGTTTGTTATGGCAGGTGTCGCATCCGATCGAAGCGAACAACGCGCTTCCGTTGGTGATGGAAGCGCTGCCGCCGGGTGTGGTCGTCGACGGTTGCGGCGGGGCGAGCAGCCGCATGAAGAAGGCGAACTGCACCGCGTCGCTGTCTGTACCGACGTGCGAGGTGTTGTAATTCGTGTGATCCTCCGGAATGGCGTTGAGGCGGCACGCGCTCGAAAGGCCGGAGGCTCGATCCTCCTCGGGAGTGGGCCGCTCCTGCGTGAACATCTCGTTCGTCACGCCCATCTCCACGTTGTAGGCCTCGCCGGAGAAGATCTGCAGCGACTTGTTCTGCGCCTTCCAGCCGAACCGGCTGATCGTTCCGTCGTTGCCGTTGCGATTGAACGTACCGGAGATTCCGTACGGATTGCCGCTCTTCGAGGCCAGAAGCTGCAGCAGCGTCGTCTCGTCGAGAGTCTCGATCAGACCGGTACCGAACACGGGTGTGGGGATGCGGAAGATGACGTTGTTGTGGGCGATGGCGGAGGCGAAGTTCGGTTGCTGAATCGCCACCGCGTTGCAACTCCCGGCGTCCGTGCGGCCGGCGATCGTGAACAGATCCTCAACGCCGCCATTCGGTGAGGTGGTGATCGGATTGCCGAAGGTGTCGGTGAAGTAGACGAAGCGCGCTTCGCGGACCGGGCCCGTGGACGTGATGAATGGCGGCAGGATGTTGGTGGCGCCGTCCGCGTTGGCGTCCATCACCTGCGGGTTGTTTGACGGACTCGATCCTCCCACGGCCGGCTGGGCGTGACACGAGGCGCAGCTCCGCGAGTTGTAGCGCGGGCCGAGTCCGAAGCCGTTCTCTCCCGGGACCGCGTTCTTGATGACCGAATCGATCTCCTGAAAGCGGGTTTGTCCATCGTTGAAGAAGCTCAGGATGCCGACGGGACTATCGGCGGCGACGGAGCTCAGCGCGCCGCCCGCCCCCGCGGAACCTCCGCGAACCCCGGGGTCCGTTTGTGCCACGACCGGCAAGCCAACCAGGAAAAACAGACAAACTGCGACTGACAACGTGCGTAAATTCACATCCGACCTCCTTGTCCCCAATCGAGCTAACGAGATTACGGCTGGGAGCGGCTAACGAACACGACATTGCAGCGAATCGAAAATTGTTGGGCTTTGCATCCTGTGTAAGGCGAGCGAGCGGCAGTGCACGCATCGGGCCAGGGATGTCGATGTTCTTTTAGTTAGAGCGGTAGCATCGGACATCAGGATGGGTGGCTCGATCGACCGGGTGTAAGCCGGAGTCATGCGGAGCAACCAGGCTCAGCCCGATAGGTCAGCGACTGGCCTGGATCTGGTGGACGCTCCGGTCACAGCCCACTCCGCGAAGCGGGCCCGGCTCTGTGTATGATTTCGTGATGCGACGCCTTTTCCTGGCAGCGTGCGTTTTTCTCTTTGCGGTGCCGGCATTCGCTCAGGCGAAGGCCGAGTACTCCGACGTCTTCTACCGTAGCGGGACGTTGCGCATCGAGGCTCATCTCTACAAGCCCGACGGCGACGGTCCGTTTCCGGTCGTCATCTATAACCATGGATCGCGGGACGGGCGCGAGCGGGAATCGATTCCGTTTCAATATGTCGGCTCGATGCTGACGAAGGCTGGGTATGTCGTGCTGGTGACGGAGCGGCGTGGGTACGGCAGGTCGGACGGGGCGACGTGGCGGGAGGAGACGCGAAATGACCCGGCACGCCTGGTGCCGCGGCTGCAGGCGGAGACGGATGATGTACTGGCCGCGATCGACTATCTGCGGAACTTGCCCTTTGCGGATACGAAACGGATGGGGATCATGGGGTGGTCATTCGGCGGAATCGTCACCATGCTCGCGAGCAGCCGTAACAACGCGTTTCTGGCTGCGGTCGATCAGGCTGGCGGTTCACTCTCGTGGGACGGGAACCCGTCGTTGCGGAATACGCTCATAACCGCTGCCAACAAGTCGACGACGCCGACGTTGTTTCTCGTTGCGAAAAACGACCGGACCACCGCGTCCATCACCACTCTGGCCGGGATCTTCGAGAAGCGTGGCGTGGCGCATCGGATGGTGATCTACGAGCCGTTCACGCCGAGCATTCAAAACGAAGCAGCAGCTCCCGGGCATCTCATCTTCTCCTCGCTGGGGGTGAGCATCTGGGAGAACGACGTCGTCCAGTTCCTGGACCGGTATCTGAAGAAGTGATCACGCGGAGGCGCGGAGACGCGGAGGAGAGGACGCGGAACATTTTCTCCGCGTACTCCGCGCCTCCGCGTGAGCTCTTCGAATCACACCAGTCCGCGCGCGCGTAGCTCGCGTTTGATGAACGCGTACATGATCGGCGCCATGACCACGCCGCTGATGCCGAAGGCGGTCTCGCCGATCAGGATGGCCATGAGGATCTCCCAGGCCTGGGAGTCGGTCTCGCCGCCGACGATGCGCGAGTTGGTCAGGTACTCGAGCTTGTGGATGATGATGAGGAAGAGCAGCGAGGCGATGGCCGTCCCAGGCGAGATGCCGAGCGAGAGGATCACGATCACGGTGTTGGAGATCAGATTGCCGAGGACCGGGATCAGTCCGCAGACGAAGGTCACGAAGACGATCGTCGTGGCGAACGGGATGTGCTGGCCGAAGAGCGGCAGCACCACCAGCAGATAGAGCGCCGTCAACGCCGTGTTCAGCACGGAGATCTTCACCTGCGCTGTGGCGATCTGGGCGAAGGCGCGCGTGAAGTGCTCGACCTTTTCTTCCAGCGCTTCGCTGAGAGTGCCGGGAAGGCGGTCGGGATGATGCGTGACGTGCCGGAAGAAGACCAGCACGGCCAGCAGCATGCCCATGATCAGGTGCACGATGCCGAGGCTGAAGGAACTGCCGGCGAGCTTGAGCGTTTCGGCGTGTTCCTTGAGCCAGACCGCCAGCGCGGCCTTGATCGTCTCCGCGTCGGTCATGACCTCGGGGATGAGCTGCTCGCCGTAGTCGCCGAGCCAGGCGCGCGTCGACTGAAGGATGTCGGCCATCTTGGTCATGATGGCGGGGATGTTGTCGGCGTGGTGCCGGGCGAAGGAGATCAGCAGAGCGACGACGCCGAAAACGAGGCCGCCACCGACGAGCGTGACCAGGATGAGTGCCAGCGGCCGGGCCGTCTTCCCCGGCATCCGCTTCGAGAAGGATTGCGAGAGGCGGTCGAGGAGGAGATAGAGCACCAGGCCGCCGACCACGCCGGAGACAAGGTGCCGCATCAGGATGTAGAGAAGCAGTCCTCCGAAGATCACCCACGCGGCGATCTCCTCGTTGGAGGGACGCCCTCGGGGGACGATCGGCGGAGCGTCCTCGGCCTCGGCGTGAGGCAGCGGCTCAATGGGGAAGGGATTCGTGCTCATCTGTTTCGAATTGTAGACGTGAGGTCAAATAATACGCATGATGGGCTCCGGCGGCAGGGCGATGGCCGATTTTATCGAGATGCCGGAGTTTCCCCTCCGAATCGCGGAGTCGCTGCGATCGGCGTTGCGCGGTGACGCGGCTGCCTGGCCGCCGTCGATCGAAGAGGATGACTCTCGCGCTCTCGCCGAGCACGGCATGCTTCCGCTGGTCTTTCACCTCGGCCGAATCCCGGCGCTTCGCCAACAGGCGCTGGAGGCCGCGGCCATCGAAACGCTTCGTCTCGCCGATCTGCGCGACGTGCTGGCCGCCCTCGGCGGGGCCGCGCTGGTGATGAAGGGGACCGCGCTGGCGTACTCCATTTATCCCGCGCCGGAGCTGCGCCCGCGATTGGACACTGATCTTCTGATCGATCGGGACGAGATCGAGAGTGTCCGCCGCGCGCTGCTCTCGAGGGGCTTCACCGAAACGATTACCAGTGGAGACGAGTTGGGTGTTCGCCAGCATTCGTTCACGCGGAAGGATCGCTTCGGAATGACACATATCTACGACGTGCATCTCGACATCGCCAACAACGCCGTCGTCGCCGATGTGCTGCGCTACAGTGAGCTTCGAAGGCGCGCCGTGGCCCTGCGGGCGGTCGGGCCGGATGCGCTCGCGCCGTGCAACGTCGACGCGCTTCTTCATGCGTGCATTCACCGGGTCGTGCACCATCACGGCAGCGACCGGATGATCTGGTTGTACGACATTCATCTGCTTCGGGAGCGAATGACGGAGGAGGAGCACGGTGAGTTCTGGGCGCTGGCCGCGACACGGCGCGTCTTGGCGATCTGCCTGGCCAGCGTCGAGGTCGCCAATCGCGTTTTCGATGGAATCTCACCGCCGAGGATGGATGTGGTGCCTGATGAGCCGTCGTCGGCGTTCCTCGATCGCCACCGCCGATACAGCGCGGTGATCGCGGGCGATCTCGCCGCACTTCCGGGGTGGCGCGCTCGATTCAAACGGCTGCGCCAGCTCGCGTTCCCACCGCCAGACTTCATGATGCAGAGCTTCGGGGCGCGACGGCGAGTGTCGCTGCCTCTGCTCTACGCCTACCGCGGATTTCGCGGCATGACGAGGCTGTTTCGGCGGATCGCATGAGAAGGCTTCTGCAGCGGTGGCGTGCGCTGACGGCGCTCGAGCGAATGCTTCTTCGGCGCGCGGTTGCGGCGTCGATCGTGGCCCGGATCGCGCTGGTCGTCATTCCATGGAAACGGCTGGTGGAAGGGAGGGCTGCCGCGAAGGAAGGACCGCGTATGCGCCCCCCTCATCCGCCTTCGGCACCTTCTCCCCCCGCAAGAAACCGCGGGGGGAGAAGGACTCTCGACGAAATGGAATCGCGAGGGGTTCAAGCAGGCTGTGAGAACCGCGCGCTCGCGGGACCGGAGGCCATTGCGCTCGTTCGCTGGGCAGTCGGTGTCTCTGCCCGGCGCATTCCCTTTCAGACGTGTCTCTCCTCGGCGCTCGTTGCGCGCGATCTGCTCGCGCGGCTCGGTGTGCAATCGACGCTCGAGGTCGGCGCGTACCTCGACGAGCACGGTGCCATTGCCTTTCATGCGGTGGTGACTTCGGGCGGTGTGATGGTCGGCGGCGAGCGGCCGATGACCGTTCTGGCTTCGATCGCAACCTCATGAGTCCCTTCGTGGCCATGGCAGGCCCGCGCGAGAGCACGTTCTCGCCTCAACCGGAAAGGCGCGGCTCCTTCACGCTGGTGTCCGATGCGCGCATCGACGAGGGGGGATCGATCCTAGACGCCTATGCAACGTGGGGCGATGCCTGTGTCGATCATCTGGTTGGCGACTTCTCGTTCGCGATCTGGGACGCCTCGCGCGGCCGCCTTTTCTGCGCGCGCGACTTCATGGGCATCCGGCAGCTCTACTACGCGCGCACGGCGGAGGCGCTGATCGTCGCCAGCAGCATCGGTCCGATCCTCCGTCATCCCGGGGTCTCCGGGGCGCTCGAAGAGTCCGCGATGGCGAAGTTCCTCATCGGTGGGGCGAACGAGTTTCCCGTCGATACGTTCTATTCGCAGATCAAGCGCCTTTCGCCTGGTCATACTCTGAGCTGGGATGGCGAGCGGGTGGTCATCCGGCGCTACTGGTCGCTTCCGCTCGACGGCGAGATCCGCTATCGCGACCGCCGCGATTACATCGCTCATTTTCGAGAGGTGTTCGATCGCGCCGTCGCCGATCGTTTGCGCAGCGTCGACGGCGCGGCGGCGATGATGAGCGGAGGGTTGGATTCCACCTCCGTCAGCGTGACGGCGCAGCGAACCCTCTCCACGCCGCTGCGCGCATACACGACCAGTTTCGCGAAGATGCTCCACGACGAGGAAGCGTCGTGGGCTGCCCGCGTGGCCAGCGCCGGCGGCATGGTCCACAGGGTCTTCGAACGCGACGATTGCGCGTTGTTCGAAGACGCGTCGGCGTATCTCCGCGCCGAGCCGTTCGAGGACCCGCTGGCGAGCGTCTTTCTCGATCTCGCGCGCGATGCCGCGCGGTACGCGCCGGTCATGCTGGCGGGGGAGGGAGGGGACGTTCTCTTCTATACCTCACACGGCCACTTTCGCGGACTCCTGCGTCATGGGCGATTGCTCCGCTTCGGGACGGAGATCGCGTCGTATACGTGGCGCAATCACCGCCTTCCGCCGCTGAATCTGCGCGCTGTCGTGAAGAGTTGGTTTGGCGCGAAGCCGAAGCGGGCAACCTTCCCGGCATGGATTCGCGAAGATGTCGTACGCCGTTTCTCGCTGCGCGAGCAATTCGAGTCGGAGAGCGCGATCGGTGCGTTGCACCCGGTGCGGCCCGAAGCGCATCGCGCACTGATGCAACCGTTCTGGCAGCGCCTCTTCGAAACGTGGGATCCGAGCGAGACCGGCATCCCCATCCGGATCGTCTATCCCTTCTTCGACCGGCGCCTGGTGGAGCTTCTCTTCGCATTCCCGCCGATGCCGTGGTTTGCCGACAAACATCTCCTGCGCGAAGCGATGAACGGGCGGCTTCCGGATCAGGTCCGCCACCGGCCGAAGACACCGCTTGCCGGCGATCCTCTCCGCATCGTGATGCGCCGCTCGACGGCGGAGCTGCGCGGCGTCCTCGAGGCTGCCCCGGAGATGACGGATCTCATCGATTCCGGCAAACTGCTCGGCTATCTAAAGACCGAGCAGGGCGACGGCAGCAGCGATCTCCTGGCCGCATTTCCCTTCTGCCTGGCGAAGTGGTGGAGCGGGCGCAAAACCCGCATACCTGAGTCATCTGTGGGATCATACTCATAATGATGGCGAAAAAGGCCTATATCGCCCCGAAGCTGATCGTGTATGGAGACGTGCGCCAACTCACGCGCGCACTTGCCCACTTCAACCCGAACAAAGACGGTGGCCCGAACAACACCAAGACGTAAGCCTCTCGCGATGACGGACTCACCGCCGTTCGATCAACGACTCTTCGGTCTTCGCGTTCGTTCCACTCGCCCGATCCCGTTCGCAGCAGCCTCGGACGGAGGACCGCCGGATGTGATGGCCACCTTTGGCTCGATGCCGGAATGGCTTATGTCATCCGCGATCGAACCGCGTCCCGTGGAGCGTGACGAGTCACCTTACTCGCTGAGCCGCGCGGGCGAGGCGTATGTGCTCGATTACTCGGATGGAACGCGTATCGTGGTGACCCGCTCCGCCATCTGGATGACATGGCGCGAGCCGTTGAATTTTGACGACGCCTGCACGTATCTCGTCGGTGCAGGGTTCGCGCTACTGCTGCGGTTGCGCGGTGCGGCATGCATACATGCGAGCGCCGTCAGCATCGGCGATCGCGCCATCGCCCTGGCCGGACCGTCGGGCTCGGGCAAATCAACGATTGCCGCGGCGCTCGTTCGCCGCGGCGCGACGCTCATCGCCGAAGACGTCCTGCCGCTGGCGCCAGTCGATGGGGACATTGTCGCCATTCCGGCATATGCCGGGATCCGCCTCTGGCCCGAGGCGGTGGCGTTGCTGATGCAATCGCCCGACGCCCTGCCGCGGATCAGTCCGACGTGGGACAAACGCATTCTCGAACTCGATGCTTCGCGGTTCGCCGCCGCGCCGCGCCGGTTGTCCGCGGTCATCTTTCTCTACGATCGCGATGCCTCGCTCACGCCGATGGAAGGGACGATGAACCTGGTGGCCAATTCGTACCGGAACGAGATGCTCGACGGGGAAATGCGCCGCCGCGAGCTGGCCATCTTCAGCGACCTCGCCGCGACCACCTCCTTCCTCTCGATCCGAGCAACCCACGACCGTGATCCCGATATCCTGGCCTCGCTATGTACGACATCTACGATCACGGCCGGATGATTGCGGACCGCGTGCGCGGCGACGCGTATGCGCGCGCGATCGCCGCCACGGTTCACCCCGGTGACGTGGTGGTCGACCTCGGGACGGGCACCGGCGTCTTCGCCGTCCTGGCCTGCCGTGCCGGCGCACGGCGGGTTTACGCGATCGAACCGTCCGGCATCATCGAGGTGGCGCGCGAGATCGCCGCCGCGAACGGCTGTCTCGATCGCATCGAGCTCCTCCAGGCGGACGCGCGCGCCGTCGAGCTGACGGAGAGGGCGAACGTGGTCATCGCCGACCTGCGCGGCACGATTCCGTTCTTCACCGCCTCGCTCGCCGTGCTGATCGATGCGCGCAAACGATTTCTCGCCGAGGGCGGCGCGCTGATTCCGCAAAAAGACATCATGGTTGCGGCGCTCGCCGAGTCGCCCGATGCGTACGCCGTGCACGATCAGCCGTGGGCTTCACAGGGGGCGTCACCGTGGGAAGGGATCGACCTTACTCCGGCACGGAGGCTGACGGTGAACGGCATGAAGAAGCGGATGATCGAGCCGAAGGAGCTGATCTCCGAGCCGGTCATGGCCGTTTCGATCGATTACGAGACGGTGGCCACGACGGACTTCGAAGCGACGATCGAGTTGCGCGCCACGCGCAATGGAACCGCGCACGGATTCGCTCTCTGGTTCGATACGCGTCTCGCTCCCGGCATCGGCTTCTCGAATGCGCCTGGCTCGCCGCCGGCGATCTATGGCCGTTCGTTCGTTCCGTTCGAGTGGCCTGTCGAGGTCCGGCAGGACGACTCCGTCGTCATCGATCTCAGCGCGCGATTCGTCAGCGATGCCGATGATTACCTATGGCGCTGGAACACCCTCATAAAGAGCGGCGGTGGAGAGGTGCGGCCGCTCTTCCGGCAGTCGACCTTCTTCAGCTACCCGTTGAAATCCGGTATGGCAGAATGACGCCATGAGAGCGACGTTGCCCGAGTGCGTCGTCTACAAGAAAGTCGGAGAGGAAATGGTCCTTCTCGACTTTGATCGCGGCGTCTACTATGGACTCAATCCGGTCGGCGCCCGTGTATGGGAGCTCCTTGCGGAAGGGAAGACGTCGGAGGAGATCATCGATCGTTTGACCGAAGAGTTCGAGGTCGAGCGAACAGACGTAACGAACGACGTCGCGGAACTGATGGACAATCTCCAAACGAATGGACTGGTCCGGTTGGAGTGAGCGGATGTTGCAGCGCGTCACACGCGCGTGTGACAATGACCGGAGAATCGGGACGGTCAGCAATTGATGACGGACAAACGGGTGTTTGCACACCGCGGTGAATTTGCGCTGCGGCAGGTCGGCAGTGAGAGCATCCTCGTGCCGATCCGCAATCACGTCGGCGATCTCGATTCGGTCTTCGTCTTCACTCCCGTGGCGGCGCGAATCTGGACTCTCCTCGACGGGAACCGCGACGTCGATGCCATCGTCGCCGAGATCTGCAACGAGTACGATGCCGATGACGGCGTCGTTCGTGCCGATCTCGACGAGCTTCTCGGCACGATGGAAGCAGCGGATCTGATCGGCGCGGCGGTCGAGGCGAAACCATGAGTGCAATGGAAACCGGCACCTATACAGACTTCAGCCTCGTCGTCCACGGCAGGGCCGAACCGCTGCGCGTGCCGGTCAATGGCACGATCGAGGTCACCAACCGCTGCCCGCTGGAGTGCAAACACTGCTACAACAACCTTCCCATGGGCGATTTCGTCGCTCGTGCCCGGGAGATGACGCTCGACGAGCACAAGAGGCTGCTCGATGAGCTGGCCGAGCTCGGCTGCCTTTGGCTGCTCTTCTCCGGCGGCGAGATTTTCGCGCGCCGCGACTTCCTCGATATCTACGCCTATGCCAAGCGCAAAGGCTTCCTCATCACCCTCTTTACGAACGGGACGCTGATCACGGAGAAGATCGCCGACTTTCTGGCCGACCTGCGGCCGTTCACGATCGAGATCACGCTCTACGGCGGCACGAGGGAGACGTACGAAAAACTGACTGGAATCCCGGGATCGTACGATCGCTGCCTGCGCGGAATCGATCTGCTACTGGAGCGGAAGCTGCCGCTGAAGCTGAAGACCGTGGCGCTCTCGATCAACAAGCACGAGATTCCGCTGATGAGGCAGATGGCCTCGGACCGCGGCGTGGAGTTCACCTTCGACGCCATGATCAACCCGCGCATCGACTGCTCGGCCAGCCCGCTGGCGGTGCGGCTGAAGCCGTCGGAGATCGTACAGCTCGATCTGGAGAACCTCGAGCGCGTTTCCGAATGGCGGCGGCTGGCGCGCGATCATGGGTCGCCCGTGACGGTCGAAGGGGAGTCACGTCAGATCTACGAGTGCGGCGGTGGGCTCAACTCCTTCGCCGTCGATCCGTACGGCGACCTTTCGATCTGCGTCCTATCGCACGTCGACCGTTACAACGTTCGCGAGGGCAACTTCCGGGAAGGATGGGAGAAATACCTCCTGGCCGTGCGCACGCGGAAAACCACGCGGCCGACGAAGTGCAACGGTTGCGGTCTCAAGTCGATGTGCGGGATGTGCGCGGCTAACGGCGAGCTCGAGAACGGAGATGCCGAGTCTCCCGTCGACTTCCTCTGCCAGGTGGCGCACCTTCGTGCCGAGACTCTCGACATCCCTGTGCAGCCCCACGGCGATTGCGAGTATTGCCAGGATGGGACGGGATACGAGCTCGTTCGCTCGGCGGCCGAGGCGTTGAAGTCCGGAGAGGCGGAACGGATTGCGGCCATACCGTACGAGCCGGCTCCCCGTCCTGCCGCGGGTGGTTGCGGCACGGGAAGTTGTGGAAGCTGTTCCATTACCAGCGCGGTGGTTTAGTCAGAAGGGGATGAGCATGCAACAGCAGACAGGCAACGAGAAGAAGAAGTACGAGAAGCCCGAGGCGAAGCGCTTTCCGCTCCGTCCGGACGAAGCGGTCCTCGGCTTCTGCAAGACGAATGCGGCCAGCGGTCCCTTTACCCTCGGTTGCCGCGGTTCCTCGGCTTGCAGCGTTCCCGGATCGTAGTCCGGCGGTAACGTTCCCAGAATGAGCTCCGCGAGTGAGGTTCTTTGCATCGCCGGCATTTCCATCCGCATCCGTTATGCCGATGAGTCGCTTCGCTGTCCGCTGTCCGAGACCTCCAGCCGCTTCGCGATCACCTCGTCCGCCGACGCGGACGTCACGGTCACGATCGAGGCGATGCCTGTCGCTCTCCCGCCGCCCGGCCGCCTTTTGTTCGATTCCGGTGCCGTCTGGCGCGCCTTCGACGATCGGGGCGGGCTGCGGATCGATTGTTCCAGCGACCTCGGCGGCGACGTTCCGTACAAGGTGGCGTTCTTCGATCGCGATCTTCGCCAGGGGCGCATCCTCATGCGGCGGAATGTCCTCACGGACGAGATGCACGCGCTCGACTATCCGCTCGACGAAGTGATGGTCGCGCATCTCCTCGGCCGCGGCCGGGGCGTGGAACTGCACGGCTGCGGCATCATCGACCGCGACGGCCGCGGGCAGCTCTTCGTCGGACAGTCGGGCGCGGGAAAGACGACCACCGCGCAGGTATGGCTGTCCGAGGGCCACTACGAAATCGTCAGCGACGACCGCGTGATCGTCCGCTTCGTCGACGGCGAGTGGAGGATGTTCGGTACGCCGTGGCACGGCGAGGCCAAGCTTTCGTCTCCTCTCTCGGCACCGCTCGGAGCGATCCATCTACTCGTGCAGGCCTCGCGCACGGAGCTGGTCTCTCTTCCGCCGGCGCAGGCGGCCGCAACGCTCTTCGGCTGCACCTTCCCGCCGTTCTACGATGCCGGCGCGGTTGCCTTCACGCTGGAATGCCTCGACCGAATCGTTCGCGATCTTCCCGTGCGCGCGCTCCGCTTTCTGCCCGACCGGAGCGTCATCGACTGCATCCGGAGCGCGGCATGAGCGAGTTCGAGCCGACCCTGCGCGCGCTTCTTTCCGCGGGACACACCGCCCGCTTCCTTGCCTCAGGCGACAGCATGTATCCGGCCATCCGCGGCGGCGACTATCTGCATATCGTCCCGTGCTCGGTCTCAGAGCTGCGCCGCAACGACGTCGTTCTGGCGGCGACGGATCGGGGATTGACCGCCCACCGCATCGTCCGCATCAGCGAGCGCGACGGTTCGATCCGCGTCACCACACGTGGTGATAATTCGCTTCGAAACGACCGCCCGGTCGTGGCCGCGGACGTCCTGGGGCGCGTTGGGCAGGTGGATCGGTCCACAAATGTTGGCAAAACGGGCCAGGAATCGGCGACAATCATACGTTTCGCAGCGGTGCTCGTCCGCCGGCTGCGTGCTCGGTTTCAGCAATAAGCTTCGGTTCTACAAACAATTCAAAGGTGGCAGCAGCTCCGCCGATCGAGTCGGCGGCCCGGCTGTGACGAAATTTTTACGCGGGTAGCTATGTGTTACCGACGGTACCGCTAATAACCTGTTTGCGCGGAAGTCGGTCACGAGGGGAAATCTACGCTGTGAAGGTGTGCATGACGCCGTCGGCCGGGACGTCGTGCATCGATCCGCGCGTTCCGTCCGGCTCTTTCCCCGTATCGGGCAACAGCAGCAGAGGAGTCTTGGAATGAGGCAGTCGATTCATTTCGTCCGGTCATTCATCGTTCCGGTTGTGTTTGCGCTCCTTTGCGCCGATCCGGCCACTGCCCAGGTGGTCTTCGACGCCGCGTCGAATGCGGCGACGGCCACGACCTCGACCGCCAATCCGGTGGCGATTTCCTGGAATCACACGGTGAGCCTGGCCAAGAAGCCCTACCTCGTCGTCAGCGTCGCCATCGACAAGAACGGTGGCGCGCAGACGGTTACCACCGTTACGTACGGAACCGAGGCCGGTGGGCCGAATCTGCCGATGGCTCTCCTCGGCTCAGCCACGAACGGAACGATCGATCGTGCCGAGCTTTGGGGTCTTGCCGGACCGACCGCCGGAACGCATCAGATCACGGTCTCGGTCGCCAATGCCGGAGGCCAGAGCACCGTCGTCATCGCCGGAGCGAGGTCGTTCACCAATGTTTTCCAGACCGCGGCCACCGGAACTGCGGTGGCAGCGACGAACACCTCGACGACTCCTTCGGTCACCGTCACGAATTCACCGCTCGACTACGTCGTAGACGCGGTTGCCTACAACTCCAATGCCGCCTTGACCGCCAGCGCGGGGCAGACCAATACGTTCAATGTCACCGCCGCCGCCTTCTCGGGTGCCGGAAGCATCAAGACCGGCGTAGTCAACACCACGATGTCGTGGACGGCGGTTGGTGCGCAGGCGTGGTCCGCCGTCGCCGTTCCGTTGCAGTCGGCCAACCCGCAGATCCTTTTCGACTCCGCGGGCAGCGCCACGTTCAATGCTGCCACGGCCACATTCACAGGCTCCTGGAATCACACCACCACCACGGGCGCGAACCGCTACCTCGTCGTCGGCGTCAATATCGATCTCAACGGCAGGGCATCGACCAGCACGGTTCGCTATGGAACCGAGGTGGGCGGTCCAAACGTGGCCATGACGTCATTGGGCTCGGCCATCAACGGTACGAATGTGCAGACTGATTTATTCGGACTGGTCGCCCCGGCATCGGGAGTCCATCAGATCACCGTAACGATCAACAACCCGAACGCCAGGGCCCAAACGGTTGTGGCCGGATCACAGTCATTCAGCGGCGTCGATCAGGCCGGACCAACCGGAACGGTCGTTACAGGCACCAACAATACCGCCCTTCCCTCGGTGACGACCACCAACACCGCCTATGACTACGTGGTGGATTCGATCGCGTGGAACACCAATGCCGCGCTCACCCCCGGCCTCCATCAGGATGGCCGGTACGGGATCGTGACGACGGCCGGGAACAATTTTTCGGGAGCCGGCAGCGGTCTGCGCGGTTATGTGAACGCGGCGATGCAGTGGGCTCCCGTCGCTGGCGGAGCGCAGCAATGGTCGATGGCGGCCGTACCGCTGCACATGGTCTCCGTCGGTCTGTCGAAGACCGCCTCCTCGGATGTCATCAAACTCGGCGACACGATTACCTACACGCTCAAGGCGACGAACTACGGTTCGGCCAATGCAACGACCGTCACCATCAGCGATGCCATCCCCGCCAACGCCACGTTTGTGTCGACGTCGGGTTGCACCGGTACGGGCCCGGTGACGTGCACCGTGGGAACGCTCGCGCCCGGGACAAGCTCCGCGTCGTTTACGATCACCGTGGTCGCCAACGCGGCCGGCACGGTCTCGAACGTGGCCACCGTGGCGCACAACGGTCTTGCCACACTCAATACGTCGGAGACCGTGACCACACTGGTCGAGGCGAAAATCTGCGCGAGCCCCGGCAAGGACGGAGCCGGCGGAACGCTGACCGGCATCAAGAACGACTACTGGCCGGGCACGCTCACCCCGGCAGCGGGTGCCACCTCGATGACCGTCGGTGCCAGGGCCGCGGGGGGCGCGGGTACGAACACCATTACCGCCGGCGACCTGCTCATCGTCATGCAGATGCAGGATGCTGCCTTCGACACGACCAACGACGAGACGTACGGAGAAGGCACCGGATCGACGCGGGCCACCGGCACCGGCAGCGGCGCCGCCACGTCCCTGAACAACGCCGGCCGGTGGGAGTACGTGGTTGCCACCAACTCCGTCTCCGCCGCGGGCGGTACGCTGAACTTCAACGGCGGTGGCACGGGCGGCGGACTGCTCTATAACTACACCAGTCAGACGTTCGCCACGACGACGACGCAGGGACAGCGGACCTTCCAGGTGATCCGCGTTCCGCAGTACACGACGGCGACGCTCGGCTCGACGCTTACGGCAATGGCCTGGAATGGCTCGACCGGCGGCGTCCTGGCCATCGACATCAGCGGTACGCTGGCGCTCGGCGGCGCGACGGTTTCCGTGAACGGCCTCGGCTTCCGTGGCGGTGCCGGAGTCAAGTTGACCGGCGACACGACGACCGGGGGGCTGGCGTTCACAGATTTCCGTACGCTGGCACCCGACTC